>Ga0315298_1000099_pt1 | contig 159704 bp, 162 predicted proteins | sample WHS_1_MG_FD_203077 | JGI IMG/M metagenome (GOLD analysis project Ga0315298, IMG submission 203077) | Extremophilic microbial mat communities from Washburn Hot Springs, YNP, Wyoming, USA - WHS_1_MG | ecosystem: Environmental > Aquatic > Thermal springs > Hot (42-90C) | place: USA: Wyoming...
CTGGGCAATCTGCAAGCCTAAGCGCAAGCTACATCATTCAAGGCCCTCCTTCTCTGAGCTACTTATGGACTTCCCCTGATTCTGGCACGGCCTACCAGCCGGGAAAAAATTATGTGTTTAATGTGACAATATGCGACCCAAACTACTACACAGACAATTCTACAGTAATATTTGAATGGAACGGCGCAAATCAAACTCTTAGTCCTCTAAACCCTAATCAATGCTGGTACTGGAATCAAACATGCTTTAATTGCAGCATAACAAAAACTGATTTGCCTGCAAATACTACAGGATATTCTTATAGATGGTATGCAAACGATTCTGCAAATCTTTGGAACTCAAGCGCAACCCAATCCTATATCATTCAAAAAGCAACTCCAACTTTAAACCTTTTGTTGGACAGTGTTGCTAACAATAGAGAAGTTACTTATCCTGCACAAACAAATGCTACTGCTTATGAAACAAACCAAGGCGATGCAGACGTAATCTACCAGCTCTGGAGAAATACTTCAACAACTGCAACTTTAGTAGGTTCTGGCTCAAACGTCCAAGATGTCTTAACTTTAGGAGCAGGAACTTACTATTATCGCTACAACTCTTCTGAAGGACAAAACTATACAGCTGGAGAAATAACAAGGATCTTAACTGTAAACAAAGGAAGTACTTCAGTTACTCTATACTTGAACGGTAGCACTACTCATCAAATCTCTACTTACCCAAACTCTACCATAAACGCTACTGCTGTTTCTAACGTTTCTGGACTTTACGTTCAGTTGTGGAGAAATGGAACATTGATAGCTAATTCAACAAGCTCCACTTTCAACATAACTCAATGGCCTGCTTCCAACAACAACTTTACTGCCCAAGTATTGGGTAATGCAAACTATTCTGATAGCGCTCCTGTTATGCTATGGTGGAATGTAAGTAAAGGTGTTTTAATTTTATCTACATCTGGCTCTGATGCAACTTATCCTAATTCTGTCAGTGTGACTACAAGCGAGACTAATTTTGGCGATGCTGATGTCAACTACACGCTTTGGAGAAATACTTCCGCAGTACCAGTGAACTTCTCTACAACTTTAGGAGTAGCTCCAACAGGTGAAACAATCCTACTCGGTGCTGGTGATTATCTATACACCTTCAACACTACAACAGGACCGTTTGAAAACTATACAGCAAACACTACAGGAGTGACAACAACTATAACTGTTAATAAAGGGACTCCTGACGTTAAAACTTATATAGATGAATCGGCTAGCAATAAAACTGTTGTTTATCCAAATAGTGTAACTGTAAAGGGGAATAGCTCGACTACAATAACTCCACCTAGCTTTAATCTAACAGTGTTGAACGTTACTCCTTCTTCCCCAGCTGTTTATATAGTTAATGCTTCGAACAATCCAGCAACATTAACTTTGTTGTTAGGAAACGGGACTTATAGGGTAGTGTATAATACAAGCGGGAATGCTAACTGGACTGCTGCTTCTAATGACACACTGTACATAATGGTTAATAAAGGGACTCCAACACCAAACATTTACCTGAACGACTTAACTCAAAACTTAACAATAAACTGGACTGATAGCTATACAGTAAAAGGAAATTGGTCTTCCTTGGGAGGGGATTCAGACTTAGTCTGGAAGCTATATAGAAATGGAACAGAAATAGCTACAGGAAACCCAGCAATAAACAATACTCAATTAGCTAACGGAACTTATGAATTTGTCTACAACACTTCTGGCGGTGCTAATTGGACTTCTGCACAAACTCAAAAGCTTTATCTTTATGTTTTGAAAAAGTGGAACCAAACTAATAATATAATAGCAGGAGCTCAGTACTACTACGACCTAAATGCTCTAGGTGTTCCAATAGCTAAACAAGAGCTACAAAGGGTCCAAGACTCTTCTCAAACAACGACAGTAAACGGGAATGCTTATTCTGTTATTCCAATAAATGCAACTTGGAATGCTTCTGCTTACATACCAGGAGATACAACTACTTTTACAAACGTGAATGTAACTCTATCTTCTTGTCCTTCAGGCTGGACCTGCAACTTGCAAACGTGGATAATTTCAGCTATGAACAACACCTATCAAACAACCAATACAACAAACGCAACGATGAACAAAACTAATGTTATTGTTTCTCTAGCAGGAGGAAGCAACGACTGGGTACAAGATACAAGCAAAACTACCGTAGCAAACTCACTGGCATTCATAAAAGGAAACGTTAAAGCGAACAACACTGATTCTATAGCTTATACAAACGTTAACTTTCCAGCAGACCAATCAAATCAATACAGGACAGGATGGACTTGTACACAAGAACAAAGAACAATACCAAGCATTTCGGCTTTAAGTACTTGGTCTTCTACGGACTACCCGACTACATGCAGCAAAGAGAATGTGATTCAGATAAATACAGCAGCAAACGATTGGCAACAAGATAACTTATACACTACAGAAGCAGGAGGATATGCTTACATAGAAGGTAATGCTAATTATACAAACACCGATCCTCAAGTTGCTTACGTTAATGTTAGAATAAATGCAACAAGCTATAATTCAAGCTTGGCAAGATTAGGATGGAATTGCTTCTTTAACAACTCAAGATATTCTGACTTGAATTTTGCTGTAGGAGGAACCAATAAAACAAGCAATTATCCAATTCAATGCAATGCAAGCAACATAATCACAAAGAATGAATTTGATTGGATTGCAGACAATTCTACTGAGCAAAACATAACTTATCAAAAAATTGTTAAAAAGTTAAACGGAACTAATACTGACAATTTAGTAGCTTATAGTAACGTAATTGTAAGCTTTACAACAAAAACAGGTTATGGAAATTATAACGATACAAATCCTTTTGTCATTTCCTCTGTCCCTGCAAGCTCAATATGGGAAAGGTGGATTTCTGCAACTAACACTTCAGAAATAATAATCACTACATGGTCTAGCAAGTATTCAGCACCAGAATTTTATCAGAACATTTCAGTTAACGATACTGGTAGTATTACATTCTTCAACTTAACAGTTTGGAGTAATAATTTTAACGACACAAACATAACAGCAGGAACAGAGTATGTAAGATATTGGAATGGTAGCAGTTGGATAAGCTTAAACACAGGAAGCTTGCAGACAAACTGCAATTCTGCAAGCCCAACTTATACAGCAACTTCAACACCAAACGGAACTTTCTATGTTTGTAAGCAGGACTTAGGGGGCAAATCAGGGGTAGCAGATTACTTCAAGATTAAGATTCCTCATACTTCTGTCCAATTGTTGCAAGTAGGCGGTTCAGATACAAGCCCGCCACAATATACAGTACCAGCAAGCATAAACTATTCTTATCCAAAGCCTGGAGAGTATGTTCAATTCTATTCAAAATGGCAGGATGATGTCAGTTTAAGCGCTTGGATCTTCGAATGGAATGCTAGTGGAAGCTTTGAAAACGTAACAAGCGGAACTTTAAGTGCAGATGGATGGGCAAACACTACTCTACAAATTCCTACTAACAGGAAAGCAGGTGATGTAATAGCTTACAAGTTTTATGTAAACGATACAAGCAACAACTGGAATTCTTCTGCGAACAGCTTTGGAGTTTGGGGATGGGCTAATACTACTGTTTATCTTAATCCTTCTTCTGTAACCTATCCGCAGACTACTATTATCAACTGTACAGTAAGGGATGCTAATACTTCTCAGGCTATAGCTGGATATACTGCTTCTATTTACGATGGTTCTACTCTACTCTACCAAGGCAGTACAGATTCAAACGGCAATATTACTTATACTTATCAGCCATCAGCTGCTTCAGCTACGCATACGATTACGTGCAACATAACGAGTGATGCTTCTAAGTACTACCACGTAAGCTCTAATGGAACTGCTACACTGACTGTCAGTAAGGGTAATCCTACTCCTAATATGCACATAGCAATAAACGATACAGAAAGCGATAAGAGTTATGTATATCCAACTGTTACCAACACAACTGCTTGGGAGACTAATATTGGAGATGGGGGTTGCAGCTATCAGCTCTATAGGAATACTTCTACCACTAGTGTAGTAATACCAGGAAACAATGAGACCACAGTTCTTGGTGTTGATACTTATATCTATGTCTTCAACGTTTCTGAATGTTCTAACTACACTTCTGGCTCGGTAATAAGAAAGCTGAACATAACTAAGAAGTTAGTGCCTTTGCATTTGGCAATAAATGGAACAGAAGCTGATCAAAGCTTTACTTACGAGAATGTTACTAATGTTACTGCTTGGAGTGAAATTGTAGGAGAAGACTTGAAGTTTAGCTTGTATAGGAATGATACGTCTATTGCTACTGGTGATACAACAGGAATAATATCGGATATAGGTAGATTAGGAGTAGGAACTTATGTTTATGTGTTTAATACTTCTGGTGGACAAAACTATACGAGCAATTCTACTTCTATTACGCTGACAATAACTCAGAAAACTATAAGCATTTATCTTGCCTTGAATGGTACACAAGCAAACAGAACATACGTATATCCAGAAGCTGTTAATGCAACAGCCTGGAAGGATCAAACTATAAACGATGAAGGTATAGTAACGCTTTATAGAGATGGAGTTAGCAAGGGGTCTGGTCCAACAGTTACAGAAGTAGTCTTGTTAGGAAATGGAACTTATAATTACTCAGCAACTTTCTCTGCAACAAACTACACTGCAACAAATATTTTATCCAACAGATTTGCACTAGTCAACAAAGGAACTCTACAGGTATCAATTACTGGCGACCAGACAGTAACCTATCCTAATCAAACCACGGTTACAGGAAGTGAAACCAACATTGGTGATGCTGATGTTAACTATACTTTATACAGAGATGGAAGTTTGGTAAACTCAAGTTTGAATCCAGGATCTTTATCTGAAACAATTCTATTAGGAGCAGGTAACTATGTTTACAAGTTCAATGCTACTGGTGGGCAGAACTGGACTGCTAATTCTAATGGGGTAACCAGCATAGTAACAGTAAATCAAAACACTTCTACTGTTAACTTCATGAATTTGACAATAGACAATGTAGAAAATAATAAAACAGTAACTTATGAGACTTATACAAATGCTACTGGATGGTATTCTACAGCAGTATTTGGTGACCAACAGATAACTTTCACACTTTTAAGGAATGGGCAAGTAATAGGAAGCAGTAATCCTGTAACTGATTATCTGATTCTAGGAAATGGTAGCTATAACTATACTTATTACACACAAGGAAATCAGAATTATTCTTCTGCTAGTAAGACTTATTGGGTTTTTGTAAACAAGAGAGCGCCAGTTATCAAGCTATACTTGAACGGAACACAAGGTGATAGAGACTATCATTATGGAGAAATTGTAAACTCGACTATAACGATAGATACGATATATCCAGTAACAGTAGCTTTGTGGAACAATTTAACTGGTGTATATCAACAATGGTCTTCTAGTCTATCTCCTCTACAGAACTTGACTATTCTAAATTATGCACCTGGAAAGTATAACTTTACTGCTAACTTTAGTGGTGATGAAAACTATACTGCTGCTTATGATTTACATGTTTTAACTTTATGGCATTGGGCTAACGTTACAGAAATAAATATAGCTAATCTATTCGACGGAAACAAGCTAAACAGAAGCGTAGCACCAATAACTTGTAGAATTTTAGATGCAAACACTTCTTCAGCTGTAGCTAATTATCCTGTTAAATTCTGGAAGAATGCTACTCTGCTTGGAACAAACTATACTAATTCAACAGGATATGCAGTTTGGTATTGGAATTCTACTCCAGAACAAGTTGGACCATACACAATTAAGTGCAATATAACTGATAATGCTACGCTATACTACAATGCAAGTGTAAAAGAAATAAACACTAGTATCGAGCTTTGGAGAAAGCTCTTCTTAGACTTGACTGTAACTCCATCTTCTATATACAGAAATAACACATTCTCACCAAACTCTGCTAATTTCGAAGCTCATCTTTACGACGATAACAACACAAACATACAGAGTGCTTATGACAACATTTATTTCTACATCACCCAAACAGGAGAATCTTATAGCTGTGCGAGTGGAACCACTGGTGTATGTAGTATATCCTACAATCCTGACGATACTTCTACTAATCCAGGAAACTATACCATATACTCGAACCATACACAATACAGCTATTCTTATCCAGCATCTGACACCAAATACCTTGAAATAAGGGGCTTGCTTAGGCCACGCATCGATACGCCTTCAAACGGACAAATTCTCCATAAGAACGAGAGCATTTCTCTAACTTCTACCATCCTTGATGAAAACTATCAAACAGTATCTCCACCAATAACAATCAACTGGACTTTGAATGGAACACAGATTTCATCAGCTGAAGACAGCAGTTGGGTTATACCTTTAACTCAACCTTCAGGAATCTATTACTTAAACATTACAGCGAACAAAACATTCTACGATACTGGGCAAGATAGTAGAATTATAGAAATTTGGGGTTATTATGTAACTATAAACGAGCCATCAGCTTACAAAATATGGCACAAGACTGAGACTGTTGAAATAAATTCTAGCGTGAGAGATGAAAGAGATAATTCTCTATCAGCATGGTCTTGGGCTAACTGGGCTTTAAATGGAACACAAATCGGTAGTGCAAACGTAACAACATGGAACATTCCTGCTGACTATTCAAGAGGCCTGTACCAGCTGAACATAAGCATATTCACGACATACGAAGTCAAAAACTATACATGGGTCTACATATACGGATGGAGCAACTTAACTGAAATTTCTCCATATTCAGGCTCATACGCAGAAGGAACAATAGTGCCAATAACATGTAAAGTAACTGATGCTAATTCTACTCAAGCTATAGGAAACTATCCAGTTAACTTTTATAAGAACGATAGCTTTGTAACAACTAATTACACCAATTCTTCTGGTTATGCAGTTTGGTACTGGAACACTACGGGAGAAGCTGCAGGAAGTTACACGATTAAATGTAATATAACTGATAATGATACGCTATACTACAACGCCACATCCTTCAATGAACTATCTGCTGTACTTTCTGTATCCAAAGGTCTTACAATAGACCAGATTCTAAGAGAATACGATACTATTTACAGGAATGACACGTATGCTTCTACTTGGGGTAAGAATTGGAAATCAAACATAACTGTTCACGTAATCGAAGCTGCTTTAGGTAATTCAGAAAATGCGAACGTAAGCTTTTATAATTCTACACATTACTTGGGTAGCTGCATAACAAATTCAACTGGGTATTGTGAGTTTACTTTTAACCCACCAGATGATACCATACCACAGAATTACACTATATACATAAACGCTACAAAAGAAACTTTCAACCCTTCAAGCACGCATGAAACATGGATTATAGTTAAGAGTGCTTTATATATACCTAGTATAATTCTACCATCGCCATCAATACTCTACAAAACGCAGACTTATTGGCTAAACTCGACTGTGATAAGCTATGACAATTACCAGCCAGAAGTTGAAGGTGTGAGTGTTAACTGGACAAATTCTACAGGAGGTTTGCTGACAACTGGAATAAATGCAACCTGGACTATACCAGCAGACTATCCACGTGGTCCAATAACGTTTAACGCTACAGCTACTAAGCAGTATTATGACTCTTCCTCAAAAACAGGAAGTAAGACTGTTTACGGCTATTCTAACGTTTCATTAGTATCGCCGGTAGATGGCAGCTACGACAGAGGAGCAACTATAAAAATTGTTTGTCAAGTAACTGACGCAAACAGTTCTGCCCCAATAAGCAACTATCCTGTAAAATTCTGGAACGACACAACAAATGTTTATAGTGGCTTTACAAATCAGACAGGATATGTAGATTATGACTGGTCTACTGCTGGCTTAAATGTAGGCTCGCATAACCTAAACTGCACTATAACAGACAATAGTACACTTTACTACACTGCCAGCTTTTCAAATGCTTTCACCTCAGTAAGTCTAACAGGAAACTTGAGTGCTTCCTTAATTTCAGTCAGCCAGCAAACAGTTTATAGAAACAATAGCTTTTCACCAAATTCAACAAACATTACAGTAAGAATTCTGGACGAATACTCTAGTCCTGTAGAAGGAGCAAATGTAAGCTTCTACCAGAATGAAAGCTATTTAGACTATTGCCAAACAAACTCAACTGGCTATTGCACATATACTTACAATCCTTCTGACAGCTTACAGCCAGGAAACTATTCGATAAAGTTTAACGCGACAAAAACTTACTACCATGCCTCAAACACAGTAGAAACTATAATTACAGTTAAAGGTAAGCTTAGCATAACAATAGAATCTCCTCCAGCTTCTGCTTTCCACAGAGGAGATACTTTACAGCTTAATGCTACTGTAAAAGATGAGAATAATAATTTTATAATAGGTGCAACAGTCAACTGGTACAACTCTACACAAGGCTTGTTTGCTTCAGCTACATCTCCAGACAATACTACTTGGACAATACCTTACAGTTATACACTTGGACCTGAAACCTTGAATGCCACAGCCACTAAACAGTTTTACGACTCAGCTTCAGCTACTAGAAGCATAGAAGTATGGAGATGGATAAACGTAAGTGTTACTTCACCTACTAACGAATCAACTTATGACGTAGGATCTTTAGTTAACATTACTTGCAGAGTTTTAGACAGTAATACAAGCGAGGCAATAAGCGATTACTTGGTTAAAACTTATATTGATAACAATCTGAAAGATGCTAATTTAACAAATTCCACAGGATATACCAACTACACGTGGAACACAACAACAGAAGTAGCTGGTCCTCACACTATAAAATGCAACATAACAGACAATGCTACGCTCTACTACAATGCAAGTGTGAAAGAATATGAAATTGTAATTACGCTTACGAGTAGCTTGTTCATAGACAGTATAACAAGCCAGTATAATTCTATTTACAGAAATGATAGCTTTTCACCTTATGCCACAAACATTACAGTACATGTTAAAGATAGCGCAAACAATAACATTGAAAGTGCAAATGTAACATTCTACAACTCTACTAGCTTTTTAGGCTATTGTTTGACAAATTCAAGTGGTTACTGCTACTATCAGTATAATCCTCCAGATACTTTAACGCCACAACAAGTAACGATTTTTGCTAACGCAACTAAACCAAACTACTTAGCTTCTTCAACAGTAAGCATAAACGTTAACGTGACAGGAAAGCTTTATCCAGCCATTATCTATCCTCTGAACGGAAAGTTCTACAGGAATGACAGCATACAGCTAAATTCGACGACAAAAGATGAAAACAACAATTTTGTAACTCCTGATGCTGCAAATTGGACTTTAGATAGTGAAAGCTTAGGAAATGGAGAAAACATTACATGGCAAGTTCCTATAAACCATGCGACTGGAAGCTTTACTTTAAACTATTCGGTTAAAAAGAATTATTATGATTCTAATTTTATTACCACTGGAATGGATATATGGAGTAAAGCTAATGTTACTCTTTATTCACCTTTAGGGGCTACTTACGATAGAGGAGCAAGCATAACTTACTATGCAAACGTTACCGATTATTACAATAGCTCTACTATAGCAAACTATAACTGCAGCTGGTGGCTTGATGGAAATTATCTAGGAAGTTCTTTGACTAATTCTGTAGGGACATGTAACTTCACTTGGACTACTAGCTGTGCAAACCCAACAAGAGATTTTGCAGGTTTACACACAATTAATTCAACTATAGGTTCGAACGCTTCAATCTTCTACGATCCAAAAGTTAACAGTAGCTATACCACTACAACTTTACTCGGCTCCTTAAAGATAGTAATAGACTCTCCTGCAAACAATTCTGTATGGCATAAAACTGACACATTATGGCTAAATTCTACAGTAAAAGATGAATGCTTGCAAGCTATAGCCAACCCAACAGTCAACTGGACTTTAAACAACACAGAATATCTTGGTACGAACGTGAATACAACTTGGACGATACCAGCGGATCATACAAGAGGTAAATTCTTTGTTAATGCTACTGTTAACAAGACTTATTATTATTCAGCTTCCAACATAAGCTACGTAGAAATTTGGGGTTGGAGTAATGTAAGCTGGGTTTCACCTCCAAGCGGAACTTACGATCATGCACAAGTACTTACTCTAGTTTGTAAAGTTAGCGATGCAAACAGTTCAGCTAATATATCAAATTACGAGGTGAAATTCTATAAGAATGGAAACTTCTTTGGAAGCAATTCAACAGTAAGCGATGGGACAACAAGCTTGCAATGGGATACTACTCCTGAACAGTTAGGAAGCTATGTATGGAAGTGTAACATAACTGACAATTCTACACAATACTACAATGTAAGCATAAAAGAATCTACAACTACTTTAACTCTACAAGATGTTCTCAAACCTTCTTTTGCAGATTCATACATTTCTCCAACAGAGCTTGAAGCTTACTATGAAAACGTTACGATAAGAATAAACGTTACAGATGATATAGGCGTAGATAAAGTTTGGGCTAACATAAGCTTACCAAATGGTGGAAATGATGTTGTTTTGATGACGTTGATAGCAGGAAATTCTCAGAATGGAAGATATGAAGCAAATTATACTCCTGCGATATCCCAAGGAGGAAGACATAACGTTACAATTTATGCAAACGATACTTCTGGTAATTTGAATTCCAGCTACATAGGCTACTTCATAGCTTACAATCAAACTACAGGCTACTTAGAAAACCAGCCAGCAAGCATAGGACTAAGAACTTCTCAGTACGAAGGAGCTAGTTTTATCTTGAACTTGACTCTTTACAATACAGGAAATGCTACGATGAGAAGTGCAAAAATAAGTATTATTTCTATACCAACAGGCTGGACAGCAACAAACCTAACACTCCGGGAAGGATTAACTATACCAAAAGCAAGCAACTACACAGCTAGATGGAACATATCAATACCCGTAGCGCAAAAGCCAGGAGTTTACAACATAACAGGAGAAGGAGCATGGATAAACCCAGACGGAAACTCACTAGCAGTAACAAACAACACTACTGTAACTATTCAAGAAAACCCGATATTAAACATAAGTAAAAATGATTTCTCCACTGAGCAAAATCACTCTACTGAGAAAACAATAGAAAGCTTCTACATCAACTCTACCGGTAATTATGAACTTAGTCAGATATACTTTAACAAGACTGTAGGCAACCTTTCACAAGATTGGGTTGAATTCTGGACTGGTAGCAATGTAAACTATCTTCCAAGCATTCCAGCAGGAGACTATAAGCTTATCTCCATAAACGTAACAATACCAACCGGACAACCTGCAGGAATTTACACTTCCCAGTTTGTAGTTAATGCAACTAACTCAACACAGTATTGTCAACCAGAAGAAAACTGTTGGAAGTTTTTGAACATAACTGTTAACGTTACTCAAGACTGGTCTTGGAAAAGAGCTCCTGAAGAATTTTCTACCACACTCTATACTTCTACTTCAGGCTTCTTAACAAACGTTACAGTAACGAATGAAGGAAACGTAAACATAACTTTTGCTATTGCTAAATCAGGAAATGCATCCTCGCTCTTAATAATTCCTAATAGCATAACAGTTCCACTTGGCAGCTCGACAAACTTAACCGTAAACTATTCAGTTCCTGCTAATCAGCAACCTGGATACTATGAAGCTAACGTTTCAATAACAAATTCTTCTGCTCAGCCTGTTCAGCTTAACGTAACTTTCAAGCTGACTGTAGGAGATACGATTCCGCCCTTGGTAGAGAACGCTTCACTCAGCAGAACTCTATTGGAAGCAAACTATGAAAGCTTGAATATTTCTGCTGACGCAAGCGACAATATAGGCTTGAGTAAAGTATGGGCTAACATAAGCTTGCCTACAGGTGGGTACACGATTAAAGAAATGAGTAACGTTACAGGTAATACTTATAGAGTAACTTATACTCCAACCATAGGAGGAACATGTAGTGTTACTGTCTATGCAAACGACACTTCTGGTAATGTTAATTCTACTTTTGCAGGAAGCTTTAACGTGACTGGAGTAGCTACTGGCTATGAGCAACAAGATTCACAATCTGAAACAGCAACAGGAATAACTATTGCGAATAACTATACTTTTGATGTAACAGTAGTGCTTAAGAACACAGGATCAGCTAACTTTGCTGCAAATGGAACTATGCGCTTTGTTAACTTAACTGTAAGCTTTTCTGAGGCAGGTGTATACTCGAACTCAACTTTTGAACAATGCGGAAACATTTCTGTTGGTCAGAACTGTACTAAAGCATTCAAGATAGATGCAACCTGGGAAGCTTTGATAACTACGATTTATATGAACGTTACTGCAACTTGGCAGAATCCTGACGGTTCAAAAACCAATGCAACCAACAGAACTAGTATTACCATAGTTTCTAATCCGGTCCTACTTTTGGATAAGGATGAGATTGTAGACACAATATCTCATGGAACTTGGAAGAATGTTAACTATACTATAATTTCATACGGTAACAACTACCTAAGCCAAATTCAAAACTACGGTTCAGGAGGAAATTTGAACAGTAACTGGCTTAAAATAAATCCTTTAAACATTGTTTCCTTGGCTAAAAAAGCTAATTCTACAGTTGTAATCAACGTAAGCATTCCTTTAGGGCAAGATCCTGGAGAATACATAACAAACATTACTTCAAATGCAACTGGCTCTTCGTGCAACCCTGCTTCAAACTGTTGGGACTATTTGCTCCTAAACGTTACAGTCCCTTGGGATAAAAGTTGGTCTATAAATCCAACACTGCAAAATCTTACTATTCCAACAAACACTACGGGAAACTTTACGATTACTGTTACAAACTTGGGCAATGTAAATGTTACATATGCTCTAACAAAATTAGCAAGCTCTGATCCCTATGCATATGGAATGACTATTTGCCCAGAAAGTGTTTTTGTTCCGAAAGCAGGAAGTGGCAATGTGGTTAATGTTGTGTGCGATTACAATTCTGCCAACGTTCCAGGAGGAAACTACACGCTATACTTGAGATTCCAGAATTCTACTTACGCAAGTCCAGAATACTATGATGCAGTGGTTGGCATGTATGTTACAGACTTACCACCAAACATAGATAATCCTTCTGTCTCTCCAAGCACAGTAGACCAAAACTACGAATCTGTTACTATTTCAGCTTCTATTAGCGATAACATAGAGATAGACATGGTTTGGGTAAACATAACTAAGCCAGACGGAAGTACAGACTTAATAGTAAGAGATCTTGCAGCTGGAACTAAGACTTATTCTTTATCAGAAACTTACTTACCAACCCAAGCTGGAACTTATTACGTAAGGATATACGCAAATGACACACAAACACCTACAGGAGCAGTTAATTACACACGGTTGTTTAACTTTACTTCTGTACCAACCACTTCTGTAAACATGATACCAAACATAACTTCAGCAGTAATAAACGGAATAACCCAAGACCAAGGAGCTAGCTTGCCTGTAAACGTCACACTAAACAACACAGGACAAGGAGGTGCTTACTGGGTAAACTTGACTGCTAGCTTACCTTCTGGATGGTCTACAAGCCCAGCTATAGTAGACTATCAAAACATAACAGAAGGTACGAGGAAGTCAAACCTGATTACAATAAACATTCCTGCAGGAACTTCACCAGGCTTGTATACAGCAACACTAATAGCAAAGTGGACAAATCCGAACAATACCTTAGGACAAGTCTCACAGCAAATAAGCATAAACGTTACGAGCAATCCTAAGCTAGACATAGTAGAGCAATCTTTAAGCGTTAACGTTCCACCTGGACAGAATGCTTCTGCAAATTTCACTCTAAACTCTACTGGAAATGACAACGTGACAAACATACAAATTGCTTGCATAGGTCAACAATGCACAGATTTCAATGTAAATATCGTACCTTCCTCTCTATCTTCTCTACAGCCTTTAGCTACTCAGCTTGTTTTGATAAACTTGTCTGTTGCAAGCGGTTATCAGCCAGGAAGTTACCAGCTCATGTTCAACGCTTCTGGTAACAAAACATGGGACAAAGTAAACTTGACTGTAAACGTTGCTCAAGATTGGAGATGGAACAGAACTCCTGAAAGCTTTTCCGCATCTGCTGGCGTTGAATCTCTCGGCTTAATAGGAAACATAGAAGTAACTAATTTCGGCAATATACCAATTCTTTTCAACGTGACAAAAGAAGGAAATGCGTCAGACTTTTTGCTGCTGAACACAACTCAGCTTTTAGTAAACAGTCTTTCTAAAGGCTATATAGAAGTTAAGTACAACACTACAAATTCGGACGGAAGCTTCTATGCAAACATAAGCATTACAAACTCTTCTGCTCAGCCTGTACAAATGAATACAACTGTTTACTTGACTGTGATAAAGCTGAGGATCGACCTTATCTCACCGAACCAAAGCTATTCTGTTGAGGTTAAAGCTGGAGATACTGTTCAAATCAGAGCAAACGCAACTTACGAAGGAATAATAACAGAGAACATGACTTGGAAAGTTTACTTTAATCAAACAGAATGTCCAGTAACAAGCTACAGCTTTGTGACAGACAGCTGGCTAATAAACTGTACTGCTCCTTCCTTGCCTGATGGGAAAAGCTATACTTTAGCTGTTTATGGAAACTACACGAACTACAATGCTGTTGCATCTGATTCTGAGCCAAATGCTGTTTATTACACAGACGTTACACCACCAAGCTTCTCCAGCGTTTCTGCAAATTCTGTAAAGCAGGGTGGTACTGTACTTATCCAAGCAGACATACCCGACAATGTGGCAACAACCCAAGCTAAAGCAGAAGTAACTTATCCAGGCGGCTTTAAGACAAACTTTACGATGACTAATACTAGCTTAGTACATTATCAATACGAGTTCACAAACACTCAAGACACAGGTGACTACGACTTCAAGATATATGCTCAAGATGCGAAAGGTAACACAAACACAACAGAAGGTTGGTTCGAAGTCTATACAGAAATTATTTTCAACGGAACTACTAGAGACCAGCTGAGCAATGCTGTGAAGACCAACTTCCAGTTCTACAGGAACAACAAGCCTAAGATAAGCTATTATCTCATACATAACTTTAGCTCTAACGAAACTACTGGCACCTTCAACCAAACTCTACACAACAGAAGCTACGATGCTGTAGTAACGTTCTTCAAGGATATGCTAGACTTTGCTGGTCTAGAAACTAGATCGGATATACAGCAGAACATTCTTATAGGCAATCTAACTGCGCAAGCAGTAAACATACCAAATGCAAAAACAAAGCTTCGCGGTGTTGCACTAAACATGAGCTTCAACTTTACTAACGTCACAATAACCTTAGACTATTCAGACTACATTGGTAGTGTAGACGTAGAAGATAACATAAGGATCTTCAAGTGTGCCAACTGGGACTTTACAAGCTGGAACTGCAACTCTAGCTGGGCAGTATTACCTACAACATTAGATAAAATTGCCCACAAAGCATCTGCAACTGTCACAAGCTTGTCTGCATACTTTGTTGGAGAATATCAGGAAGTTGTTCCTACTACTACAACATTGCCTGCAGGTGGAGGGGGTGGTGGAGGGGGTGGACCTGGACCAAACATAACTTTGCCTGTTTGTGGAAACGGTATTTGTGAAACAGGAGAGAACTGGCAGAACTGTCCGCAAGACTGTCCTATCGTCCAAAAGCCGATTCAGTTTTCAACAGAAGCAATAGAAGTAACTTTGGCTCCTGGTGAGTACAGAATAGTATCTCTTGGAATAACGAACAACCTTGACAAGAAAGTAACAGCAAACTTGTCAGTAGAAGGAAGAGTTTGGGAGTTTACCCAGTTTGAGAAGACTTCATTAGAAATAGAAAAAGGTGCAACTGAGTATGTGCTGATAAAGTTCTTTACTCTATCTTCCACACCACTAGGAAACTATGTAGGAGAGATAGTTGTTAGAGCAGACAATGCAACAAGCAAGATACCAGTAACTCTTAAGGTTGAAACTAAGCCTTCACCACTCTTAGACATAACCATGGATGTGTTAACACCCAAGCTAAGAGCAGGTGAAACTTTAACACTGAGAACAACTGTTTTCACTTTTGGAGAAGTTGGAACTGTTGATGTGACTATAAACTATACTGTAGAGAAAGCTGAAGTCATGGAAAAGATTTTGACAAGCACTGATACAGTAGCAGTTGACAGAAGGCTTGAATATACAAAATCTATAAAGCTACCTTCTGACTTAGAAGAAGGTAGATATCTAGTAGAAGCTTTCGCTTACTATGAAAACAAGACAGCAACAGCAGTAGTCAGCTTTGAAGTGTTTAAAGAGCCACCCATTCTTGTGCTCTTGAGAAACTTGTTCACAGATTGGAGGACTTATGTAGTTATAGCTGTTATAGCTGTTGGTATAGTTGCAGTAAGGAAGTACATAGCATGGAAGATTGCACAAGTTACAAGGAAGAAGTATGTGTTCCCAGTAGACTTTAGGAAGTTGCCAAAGGGAGTTAATGTAGGGAAGGTAGCTGAAACTAACATAGACGCTTACTGGGACTTGGACAAACTAACACAGCATATGATAGTTGCAGGAGGTACCGGTTCTGGTAAGACTGTTGCTGCAATGATTCTAGCAGAAGAAGCTCTGAAGAAAGAAATTCCTGTTATAGTCTTTGACCCAACTGCTCAGTGGACTGGTTTTGTCAGAGCTTCTAGAGATGAACACATGTTAAGCCTCTATCCAAAATTTGGTCTTAGGAGGGAGGATGCAATGGCATTCAAGGGAAATATAGTTGATGTAGTCGATCCAAACATGAAGATAGAAGTAGAGAAGTACTTGAACAAAGGAGAGATAACTGTTTTCTGCTTGACAAAGCTGACACCAAGCCAACTGGACGATTTCGTTTCAAGAACTATTGATGCAATATTTAGCGTTCCTTGGGAAGAATCTAGGAAGCTTAGGTTGCTTATAGTCTACGATGAAGTTCACAGGTTGCTACCAAAGTATGGAGGGAGAAAAGGCTATTTAGCTTTAGAGAGAGGAGTAAGAGAGTTTAGAAAGTGGGGAATTGGCTTGGTGATGATATCACAAGTCTTGAGCGATTTCAAAGGAGCAATAAGAGCTGTTATAGCAAGCGAATGCCAGATGAGAACAAAGTACAGTGGAGATGTTGATAGAGTAAAGAAGAGCTATGGAAGTGAATATGCTGCAACATTACCAAAATTAAATATAGGTACTGGTATGGTGCAGAACCCAGAATACAACGAAGGTAGACCTTGGTTCATTGAATTTAGGCCTTTGTTGCATGACACGTCAAGAATACCAGAAAAAGAGCTTGCACTATACAGGAAGTACCAGGAGGATATTGCTGAGATAGAAAAGGCAGTAGAAAGCATGAAGAAGAGAGGAATAGATACTTATGATATAGAGCTTGAGCTAAAGCTAGCAAAAGAAAAGGTTAAGCAAGCTCAGTTCAGGATGGCTGAAACTTACATAGAATCGCTTAAAGCAAGGATAAAGAGGGGTAGATGATGGCTAAAGAAAAGCCTGTTGGAGAAATTTTGAAGGAAGAAGGGATAATTAAAGAAGAAGCAGAAGAAAAGCCTGTGAAAGAAGAGGTAGACGTACGTAACATCTTAGTAGAAGTTGAAAAGCTTAGAGCAGTGGTAGACACTTTAAAAGCAGTAAAGTTTGAGGCTGACGAAAGGATAAAAGAGCTTGCTGAATCTGTAGGAGAAGTTAGGTCTTTATACTTCCAAAGAGATGCAAGTATAAAAGAGATGGAAACGAAGCTGGAAAAAATAGAAGAAGATGTAAAGGACATAAGGCCTGAAAGGATAAAGAAAACTCTGGAAGAAAAGGAAAAAGAGTTAGAAGAAATAAACGCGAAATTAGAAAAGTTTTCTGAAGCTTCGAAAGACTTGAACCAAAGGCTTTCTAAAGCTGAAAAGGTACTAGAAGGTATAAAAAGTATAGAAAACTTGAAAAGCTTGTTGAATGAAATAGAAGAGAAAGTAAAGAAGATTGAAGATTTGAAGTCTTCTGTAGAGAAGGATGCTGCAAAGACAGAAAGGTTTTACTTGGAAAGTGAAAGAAGACTTGGTGAAATGGCTGAAACACGAGAGAAGGTTGAGAAGATTGAAGAGCTAACAAAGGAGCTTGTGAGGAGTGTTGACGAGAACAAGATAAAGCTGGATGCTTGTGTGACTAAAGAAGAGCTTAAAAAGGCTGTAGAGGAAGAATTAAAAATTGGAGGAAAGAAAGAAGAAAAGATGGCTGAAATAGAAGAGAGGAAGAAGGAGATTACAACTTTACTAACCAACTTAGAAGAACAATACAAAAAAGGAATTATATCAGAAAGCTCTTACAGTGAAGTAGTCGAGAAGAACAAAGCATTGTTAGAAAAGCTGGAAAGAGAAGCGGAAAGACTGAAAGCAGAGGAAGAGCCTAAGGGTATTGGTGAATTCCTAGAATTTATGAGAGAAAAGTTGGACGAAGCATTAGCGAGTATCAGCCTGAACGAAAAGAAGATAGCTGCTCTGGAGGAAGAGATCAAGAAGTTGGCAGAGAGAAAGGTGGAAGCAGTCAAAGTAGTTCAAAAATCAGCATCTCCAAAAGCTTTAATGCTAAAAGAAAGACTGAAAGAAATAGAAGACCTTTTGGCAAGCATTGAAGACCAGTATAGGAGTGGAATAATATCTGAAAAAACCTACCAAGAGGTCAAGGAGAAAAACTCAAAAGAAATAGAAAGGATAAGCAAGGAGATAGAAAAGCTGGAAAGTTTTATACCAGCAGAAACTTCTGACGTAGAAACCAGCAGAAAAATAGAAGAACTTTTGGATCATATCAGCAAGCTGGAAGAAGCGTTAGACTCGCAAGCAAATGCTATAAAAATTTTGGACAAAAGAGTCGCAAGCCTGACTGTAAGAGCAGGCGAGCTTGAAAAAAGACTGAGTGAAAAGCAAGAAACACCTTTTCATGAAAGAATAGAAGAACTGAGGAAAAGAATTGGTGAAGTAGAGAAAAGCTTGTAACTATTTTTAAGAAAATCCAAATATTTAGTATGAGAAAGGTCTTGCTGTTAGCATTCATTACTTTTTTTCTCTTGCTTTCAGATGTAAGCTTAGCTCAAGAATGGTGGAATGCAAGCTGGCACTTCAGGTTTCCTGTTAACATAAGCTCTTCTTCATCTGTAGAAAACGCAAGCGTAAGAATAAACGTGAACTTCACTTACCTGCTAGAAAGCATTAACATTAGTGGTGGTTTCGATTCTAACTCTATAAGAGTTTTAGAAGGTTCTTACGAGCATCCTTATGATTGGGAAAATGAAACTTTGACTAAAGGAAACATAAGTTGGATAGCAAACGGAACTACAGCAGCAAACACAAACAGGACTTTTTGGATATACTTTGATGTCTTGGAGAATGGAGCAAAGCCCAAAGGAAAGACTATAAGCGAAAAACCTTACTGGAGAAGTGGATACGCAAACAACATGAACGTTTGGTCTAATCAGAGCTCTTCCCCAGGCATAGGATACGAGTGGAATAGAACATGGGCTCAAATGGTTGAAGTTTATTGGAAATGGGCTACTGAACCCAACTACGACTTTGCTTACCTTTATGTAAATGGAGTCCAAACAAGAAAGAATTCTGGAACAGGCACTGAAACTGCTCAGTTTCTTGGAAGTAGAATTGTAGGAAGGTTTACTTCTGATAGTTCAGGGTCTTATCCTTCTTATGGAGCTTCTGATAGTTATGGAATTTATGGTGCTGCAATAGACTGGATTAAGTTTTATCCTGTAGCTAATTACACTACTCCTACGCTTGCAACAGCTCAAGGAAATGTTAGCATGCAAAGCTTAAAGAATCAACTCCAACTTCCTTTGAACGGCTCATTGATAGATAGAGGAGAAATTGTTTTGCTGAGAGGAAACGTTACTGATGATGGCTTTAACCTGATAAGCGGTGCGACTGTAACCTTTGTTCTTTCAAACGGAACTCAAGAATATACGTGTAATGCTTTGGACGAAGGCAATGGTTGGTACAATTGTACATGGAATTCTACAGAAAAACCTTTAGGAAACTATTCTATTAGGATGAATTCTTCTAAGCTCTACTACAATCCAAACTCCACCCTTTGGGTCGATAGGTTTACTCTTAGGCCTGGCCCACCGATAGTAAACATAAACTTATCTTCTGCTGCAATAGAGTTTGGTAGTTGGGTTCAGATAAACGCTTCTGTCCAAGACCAGTCTGGAACTGGTATAAACTGGACAAGAGCTAACATTACTCAACCTAATGGTAATTTGGAGCAAATTGAAATGCAAAACGTAGCTCCAAACTTATGGACCTTAAACTATACAAACACTTCCCAAAGAGGGATATACCTTATTACTGTTTATTCTAGCGATAATACTGACAGAATAGGATGGAGCAACACGACGTTAAAAGTCTACACCAAGCTTAACGTAAGCTTGAAAACACAACAAAGCTACTATTATCAGGGTGATAGTGGAAGAGTAGAGTATTTGTTGAAAGATGGAGAAGGAAATTTGCTTGAAAATGCGAACGTGACACTCCAAATAAAAAATCCTAGCAATAGCTTGGTCTGGGAGTATACAGGCACTACTGTAAACGGTAGTTTAGAGCCAATGCCAACCTTTACTCTAGCAACATCAGACCCTACAGGAAGCTATAATCTAATTTCTAACACAACTTATCTAGATCCTTTAGTCAACGTTTATGTAAGCAGGCTTGATACCTCCAGCTTTTCAGTCTATGAAAGACCAGAAATACCTTTCTTCATGCTTAGCCTAGAAACACCTTCTGAAGTAGAAGTTGGAAAAGAACTGCAAGTCTCTGCAACTACAACTGATAGCGTGAAAAATATAGACGTGGACGAGATAAAAGCTAGTTTGTTCGACCCTCTTGGAAATTTGATTTTAGATAACGTTTCAATGAGCAAGATAAGCACAGGCCTTTATTTCAGAAGCTATACTACTTCCTCCTCTTCAACACAGGGCAACTGGAAGTGGGTTGTCACTGCTACAAAAGTACCAAACACAATAACAAAGGAAGTTTTTACGCGTTTAATTGGTGGGCCGTTTGACGTAAAGAGCATTACTGTCTTAGACTATACAGTCCCAGACTTGGCTGTAGCTGTAGAGATAGAAAACAAAGGAAATGCTGGGCAAGATGTGACTGTTGAATGGAAGTTGAGTAGAATAGATACAAGCGAAACTCTAGCATCAGGAGCAGACACCATCTTTGTTCCTGCAAACTCTGTAAAACAGCATATGGTATATCCAAGCACAAGCTATGTCGGTGACGTGAAAATAACTTTTTTGGTCTACTATTCTGGAACTGAAAAAGCTGGTGCATACGCTACTTTTACAACTTTATTGCCAACTACAACGACTACTCTCCCATACGTTCCACCAGTCACTTATCCACCAGTAATAGTCCAGCCACTACCAAAGCTTGAGATAGTTGATTGGACGAAAGAGCTTGAAATAGAAAGAGGATGGATAGGCTTTTTAGCAGTAACTGTAAAGAACTCTGGTAATGTAGACTTGAGCAACATTTTTATCAACATTCAAGGTGTAGACCCAAGCTGGGTTGAACTGCCAAAATCTTTTGACTTGAAAGTTGGAGAAAACCAAAGCTTTTCGATAAGGTTTGCAATTCCTATGACTGCAAAGTCAGGAAATTATGATGGAAAGATTGTTGTAAGCTCTTTAGAAGCTAGGGATGAGAAAGATTTTGTTCTTAGAGTCTTTGCTTCAAGAGCTGAGCTGATATACTACCAGATACTGACTCTAAAGAAGAGCTTGCAGGATGTAGAGAATAGAACATTGCAAGCAGAAAAAGAAGGCAAGGACGTGACAAAAGTCAAAGAGCTTTTAGACAATGCAAGAGATAAGCTGACAGTAGCTGAAAGGTACCTGAACGAAAAGCTCTACGATGATGCAAAGGATATGGTGGACCTGGCTAGGCAGTACTTGGACAAGGCAGAGTACGAACTGCAGGTTGCAAAGCCTGTTGAAAAGCCAGCTGTTTCTGCCTTAATAGAAGTTTTACAGAAATGGCTGCTGCTAATTTTGGCAGCTGTAGTTGGAGGTATATCCATAGTTTTGTTTGTTGTGCTAAGAAGCAGAAAGTATGAAGTGAAAGTAAGCGTACCACCGGAAACTTTGAAAAAAGCTGTAGTTGGTGTAGTCTCTGCTCAAAGACTGAAGGAAGAAAGAGAGAAAATAAACAAAATGCTAGCTGTGATAGAAAAGGAATATAGAGAAGGGATAATTTCAAAAGAAAGCTATGAAGAGCTGAGGAAGAAAACCGAAGAGAAGCTTGTCGAACTGGAAAGAAAGATTTCTGAATGAAAAACCATCGTCTTTTCTTGTCTTCAGTTGTATTTAAATATTTTACTATCTAATAGTAACAACATGAAAAGGGATGAGTACAAGCCTCCTTACAGGATAGATAAGCCAGAGGAGTATGAAGAAAAAGAGGAAGAAGAATCTAAAGTAATTAAAGTCTACAAGCATGAGCCGTACGAGCCTAAAGAAATAAAAGTGGAAAAGCCTAAGCTCCAGAAAGTAAGCATTCCTTTGCTTCAGAGAATGATAAAAGACATGCAGTCAGAAAGTAGCGTGCAGCTGCCGAAGATAGGAGCAGAAGTAGTTGGTGATATTTTTGATAGGGTAAAATTCTTGAAAGGTAGGATAGAAGAGTTGGAGAGAGCTATTAGAGCAAGAGAGGAAATGAACGCAAGGTTCAACCAAGAGATAGAAAAGGATGTAGAAGAGTTGGAAAAGGTTTTGTCGACTATATCAGACAGGGAAGAGATGAGAGAGTTCAAGCTTAACATCACTCTTCTGAGAATGGAAAAGCGTAAGGAAAACATAAACTTTTGGAAGGATATTGTAGAGCTCAGAAGCCAGCTGAAAGAGTTGATGGAAGAGTATGAGAGTGAGACGAAGATAGCAAACATATTCTCAAGCTTGAAGGGTGGTGGATGATGGAAGAAAACATAGCAGAAGAGATAAAAAGACTGACTCCTTTTCTAGGAAGGGAGAAGGTTGCTCAGCTTGAGACTGCTTACTTGCTTGGAAATGAAAAGTACAGGCAAAAGATACTAGAAGCTGTAGATAGAATAAAGGCTTTCATAGCTTCTGATGCAGAATTGCGTGAATCCTCTTTGTTAGAGCCTCCACCAAAAGAAGTTGTCTCTAATGGTGAGATAGAACTGGGAAAAATCCTTTATGGAAAAAAAGAGCTTTATCCACTTTTCTTCTGCAAAAAGGACTTGCTAACGCATGTAGGAATTTTTGGATCTTCTGGCTCAGGAAAGACTAACATCGTGCATTATCTAGTAGAATCTTTGGCTAGGCAAAAGATACCTGTTTTGATCTTTGACTTTTCCAAGAGGAACTACCGTGACTTACTTACTCTGCCAGAAATTAAAGACTGCATTACAGTTTATACAGTTGGTAGAGAAGTAGTTCCTTTTCGCTTCAACCCTCTTTTGCCGCCAGAAGGCGTTTCTATCGTACAGTGGATGAAAGAGTTTGCAGAAGTTTTTGACCATGCTTACTGGTTGTTGGGTGGTGGTAGGCACGTTATACTAAAAGCCTTGAACGAGCTTTACAGCAAGGTTGAAACACCTAGGCTTACTGACGTTAAAGATTGGTTAGAAAAATATTCTTATGCTACCCTTTCGCCAAGAGAGAAGAACTGGCTTGCTACTGCAATGAGGCCTTTAGAATCTTTGTGCTTGCGTGAGACTGGCAGAATCTTTGACTGTGATAAAGGCGTTGCTCCGTCAAGCTTTTTTGAAGAAGGGAAGATTACTGTTCTTGAACTAGACTCACTTTCGAGCGACGATAAAACCTTCTTGATAGAAATAATCTTGCAGTGGATAAGAGATTGGCTAATAGTAAAGAATGCAAGAGAAAAGTTGGTTGGTGTAATTGTGCTAGAAGAATCGCACCACGTGCTAAACAGGGAAAAAACTAAAAAGCTTGGAATAGAAGCTGTTACAGACCTTATCTTCAGGGAAATTAGGGAGCTTGGCATTGGAGTTGTATATACAGATCAACACCCTTCCTTAGTTAGCTATCCTGCTCTTGGCAATACTTCTACTCACGTTTACATGAATCTAGGGTTGGACACAAAGTATTCTTCAGACGTGGAAGATGCAGCAAACATGCTCGGCTTAAAAGATGAAAAGGATGTAAGCTACCTGAGAAGGCTACCAACTGGCCATGCTTTTATGCTTATAAGAAAATCTGCATTTCCAAACCCTTTCTTGGTTAAATTCCCACTTATACTAGAAGAAAGAGGAAATGTTAACGATGAAGAATTAAGGAAACTGATGCAAGATAAGCTTTTAAAGAGTGTGGAAAATAAAAGGGAAAAAGGATTTGAAGCTTTGATGGTTGAAGAAAAGATGAAAAAGATTGCTAGCACTGGCTGGCGTATCCTAGAAGCTTTGCTGGACGGTTGTGGAATATATACTTCTGAGCTTGCTAAGGTTCTAAGGATGTCTTGTAAAAGCTTTAAGGAAGAGGTTTTAAAGCTTGTTAGCTTAGGATTAGTAGGGTTCAAGGAAGCTAAGGCTTACAAGCAAAAAGCTTTTTGTTATTTCTTAACGCATGAAGGTGAGCTTGCTTTAGCATTAAAAACTGGTAAGCTTCAAGAAGATTCGGATATAGAAGGGTTTGAAGAGGAAGCTGCTGAATTTCTTTCAAGGAAAGGGTATAAAGTTCTAGAAAAAAGGATGAAAGAGCTAATTGTAGAAAAGGATGGAATTCAGCAAAGAATGCTCTTAGCAAAAACAAAAAACTTAAACAAACTGTTCGAAATCTTGAGAGAAAATTTTGAAGAAGAAATGTACTTTGTTTGTGCTTCTAAGAAAATAGAGAAGTGTTTGTTACAGCAAGCGACAAAGTATAGTGTTAACCATAGACAAAGCTTTATCATTTTCTACACAAACCCAGAAGAAATTGAAAATGGTTTCAAAAAGTTAGAGTTTACAGTTTGAACGTTAAGTATTTATCCTTTTCGTTTTATTCTTATATCATCCATTGATTGAATAAATTCCCACTTGCTTCGAGTAGTCTAGGCAGAAAAAGTTCGAAAGTAAGGAAATAAAAAAGAAAATAAAATAAAAAAGTTTCCAGAGAAACGGTAAGTAAATAACAAAAATAAAGAAAAAAATCTTGTTAGTGCATTTTCTAGCAAGCTTTTGAATTTTAGCCTTTACTTGTCTTTACTTTTCTCTTTACTTGTCTTTACTTTTCTCAAGCCTACACGAGATGATGGGTAGGAGGTTGGCTACCTGGCTCAGAAGAGCGCGAATAGCCACTGCTCCCGGGGCTGAGAGGCAAGGGAGGGTTAAGGTGGCCCTTCTCCATAAAAGGTGCCGTGAAAAGGAGGAAACTACAAAAATGTATAAAGAAAGAAGTCTCTCAAAAAGTTTCAAGAAAGGCTATCCTATCCTTTTCATTGCTAAGTGTGTAGCTTTGGCTTCTTGCATCTTTGGTGTCTTTGTAATGACAAAAGACTTTCAAGTTCTGACCATCGAAGCCATAATCGGTCTAGCAACGTTCGTAATTACTAAGATTAGGTTTTCTGAAACATTAGATAATTTAGCCAGTAAGGAGGAATTGAACAACATTGAATGGTTCCTCATCTTCGTTATTCTACTTATTGCAATAATGATACTGGTTACAGAAGCATTCATTCATCCCCCAACAGTAAAATCAGCAACCATGTCTTTGATTGCAGGCTTTACAGGAGGCATAACTATAAGTGAGTATGAATTCCTCAGGAGGTACTCGAAATGAAAAGTTATAGCTTGGTAGTAACGGCTCTTCTACTAATTCTTCTAATATTTCAATTCGTCCATCCAGTTCTTTCGTACGTAGTCAAAGAAACTTACAAAGCTGCTGCGGAAAACTTTAAAGAAAGGACAGTTCTTCCAATTCCAAGGGATGCGCTCGTGGAGCAGAAAACACAAACAAAAGTGCTAGAAATACTCGGAGTAAAAAAACGTATCAACATAACTCTTACTTTATACACTATCCACATAAACGGGACAGAATTTCGAAAAGCGAAAGCAATTTCTAAGCTTGAAGGAGAAAACGATATTTTGATCGTAGAAACTCCGATGATGCAAGCACAAAACAAGACAGAAATAAACGGAAAAGATTCTTTACAAACTTTGACCACTTATGAACCAGTAAGGTATAGTTGGGAAGGAGTTACCTTCATCTCTACCCAAAGTAGACCACTCTACGTTAGGTATGACCACTGCGATAACGGACCTTATCCAAACCCAACTTACGATATTCCAGTTGATGAGGCAGAATCAACAAAAATTAGAACGACAACAGGAAGGTTAATTACTCACTTGCCAAAACATGTAGTAGACAATATGAAATCAGGATTGGCTTTCGGATTAGCACCAGTGATTACTGACATAGTTGCAATTCTTTGGGGACTTCCAGATCTTGTTGGTACGAAGACAGCAGCACTTATCCTGAGTGCGGTAGATCTTATACTGATTGGGTTGGGTTGGGTGTATAACTTGTGGGTTGATAACATAGTCAAAACTGAAATGGGAGACGGTTGGCAATATACATGGGGAGCAGGGGGTTGGTGGATCTTCAAGTGGTGCACGATAAGCTTTGGTGCATGGAGAGATATTGGTTGGCCAATCTTCTGGATAAGTCCAGGTGATCCTGCAGGACCACAAATAGGTTATTTGGACTCTTTTCTCCTGATAGATACACCAGGACTCGAGTACATAAAGCTAGCTGGTTTAGGTAAGGATATTTATGGTACTCATTCCTACCAGAATTCAACTGTATACGCAGGTTGTTACGTTGGCGACAGCAACGGAAACCCGCTTAAAGGGATCAAAATAGAATTTAGTCTAACCATTCCAGACAGCTACAGCATCTCTTTAGGTAGTGCTTCTACTGATGAAAATGGCATGGCATTCGTAGGGTTTACTCTGAATCCAGATTATGCACCTGCAGGAATATACAGAATAACTGGAAAAGTTGGGAGCTATGAAGATACTACAGCTTTCTCATACAAGTATACTCTGTTAATAACTGGTCATACCTACGACGAAAAAACAGTTTACATAGAAAATTACTACTTAGTACCAGAAGGCACAATTGTCCAGTTTACAGCGAATCCTCCTTATGGCTGCAGGCTTAGAAGATGGATAATAGACTACTACTGGGTCTGCTACTATTACAGCTTCAGCTTAGTGATGAATGATGACCATATCGTTATTGTAAGTTTCATGCTCAGGTATAGAGGCGGAGGCGGAGGCGGTCGTTGCCTCATGACGTAACCTCAAGATGAAGAGCTTAAAGCTCTGACCAATTCCCCTCTTTTTTTGTGGGTCGGAGGGCTTTTGCCTGGGGACAAGCCTCACGTACCCTTTATCCGGCCGTGGGTGAGGCAAAATAGGAGGGAAAGAATGGAAAAGGAAGAAGGCTTTCAAAAAATAAAAAATTTTGCAAAAGAGCGCAAATGGCTAATAGCTGCAATCATAGTCATTGCAATACTAGCTTACATTATTGTGGTGGTTGTATGAAAGTGTGTGATATCTGCCCGATAAAAATTTGCTCATTATCAAAAGACTGCAACTGTGAACTAAAGGAGTTCGAAAAACCGTTAGACGTGAAGATATCCGTGGAAGGGAACTTAACTGTTATAACAGGTGAGTCTGTAAAAGTCGCATTCCAAAAATGGAAGAAAAGAGCAATCTTGAAAGAGCTTAAAACAAAATGTCATACAAACGGTTGGGTTGATGACGATAAAGCAATATATCTTAAAGGAAAGTATGAGCATGAAATTATACTTCAAATCCTCCAACCTTTTTTTATTTTTTTCTTTATGTAATACGTGTTACATCATAGAAATGTTTAAAAGTTTTGAAATACGTATTACATTTATGACAAAATACTTGCTGATATACGACATTCCAAGAGAAAAGAAAGGCTTAAGAACAAAAGTCTTTAGAGTTTTAACAGCAACAAAAGCAAAAATGATTCAGCACTCTATCTGGCAAAGCTCAGATCTAAAATTGCTAAAAGAGGTTGCAAACTTGATAAAGAAGGAAGGTGGAAACGCTGGCATACTAGAAGAAAAAGTAGTGTACTAATCTATTGTAATACGTGTTACAATCTTTAAAAAGTTATGTAATACGTATTACACTCATTAATCCTTACCAAACTTTAAGCCTCTCGAATATCCTTTCCAATAAGCTTTTTCTATACTCTAAGCCTAGCAACCCTGCTGAAAACTTTAAGAATTCCTTACTCGCTTTCGACCTTGAATCCAACAGAAAAGATGGAACAGACATACCCAAGCTTACCCTTACATTTTTATCGTAAGGGATTTCTGCCAAAACAGGTAAACCTGTCATACTCTCAACTTCCTCTTTTCTCATCTCCCGTCTATCTCCTGTAACCATGTTTAACACCACACCTAAAGACTTTACACCAACCTGCTCAACAACTTCTTTAGTCCTGATTACATCAGTTACACAAGGCAAGAAAGGTGTTGTAATGAAAACTGCTTCTTCGCTAGCCCTTATCGCAGCCATAGCCTCTCTTCCAAGACCAGGAGCAGAATCTAGAAAGACTATCTCTGTATTTTCTATCAATCCTTTTAGAGCATCCTTTAAGTTCAGCATATCCACTCCTTCCAAGTCTGTTAAAGCTAAGGATGCAGGAACTACCTTAACACCGCTTGGATGAACGTAAGTTGCTTCTTCTATCCTAGCTTGTCCTTTCAACACATTGTTTAGTGTAACAGGTGAGAAAAAAACTCCCATAAAAAAACCTAAGTGTGATGTGGTAAGGTTGCAGTCCACAACAGCCACGTCCCTGTTAAAATGTTGAGCTAGAATCGTACTTACGTTAGAAACAAAAGTTGTCTTCCCTACTCCACCTTTACCAGAAACGACACTTATTGTTCTTCCCACAATACTAAATTGTTTTGAATCGATTTAAAAAGCTATCTAATAGGAGAACAAACTAATTATTATGGAACTCCTCTCAGAAAAGCAAGACTTGAAAGAAGAAATTTCTGAGTTTATTGAGCAGACAGAAAAACTAAAGTCTATCGTGGAAAGCATTAGAACTGAAGAGAATGAAGATAAAGGCTTTGCAACTCAGCTAAAAATTCTTGAAAAGATTGTGCTGGACAACAAAGCAAGGTTAGACGTGCTTGATGCTTCAGTCAGAGAACTTTCTAAGAAGATTGACCTAATCCATGAATTTGCAGAAAAGTTTAAGCTGTTAGAAACGATCTTAGAAGATGCAAAAAGAGTGGACCAAAAGTTAAGAACTCTCGAAGAAAGTAGAGAGGAAGCAAAGATTACTGCCCAAAAATTGCAGAAGATGTACTCAGACTTTCAGAACACTTTAAAAGAACTAGTCATGCTGAAGAATGAGCTTGAAAACATGAAAAAACTATTTTCAGAGTATAAGACTTAGAGCTCGTTCAATATTTCTTTCGCATACTCTATAAGCCTTCTAGAAAGCTTTGCCTTTGCTGTCAAAATCTTTTCTCTTTTCTCTTCATCGTTCCCTGTGGTAAGCTCGACAGCACGCAAAGTTATAAACGCAGATTGAAGCTCCAACCAGAAGAAAGCTCTTTCCATGGCCTTCTTAGCTTCATCTCTATCCAAAGAGTTCAGCGCTGCAGACTTCCACTTTTGATAGTGTTCTGAGCACATGTCTATCTGTTGTCTCAAGTCCATGCATCACTCTTTAGTAGTATAAATATTTAAATGTTACTATTATCAGGTAACAATAATCTTTAAATACTCCTTAGGATAGAGTATATTTTATGGCAATGGTAATCCACCCAAGGGATGAAAAAGAAAAAAGAATGACAGAAATATTTTACGATTTACTGAAAGCATTAGGCATCTCTAAGGTAGGTTATGCTGGAAAAGACCTAAAAATAGAAAAGGATGCTTATTCTATTAACGTAGAAAGGGGTGACCTGATAGCAGTAGCAAATACCCCAGAAGAAAAAGATAAGCTATCGGCAACTTATGGAATCTACAATGTAATAAAAAAATTTGCCCAAGAAAATTCTATAAACATTGTACCAGAAGCAACCTACATCGATGCTACAACAATAGCGCTTGCTAAACTCTTACACCGTGAAGGCTCTGCTGTTTGCTAAAGGTGCAACTGCATCCAAACCCTTTCCCCTAAGCTCAGAAGCAAACTCTTGTGTATGATCGCCATGAATGCAAAAAACTTTCTCAGGAGCAACCTTTTTTATAAACTCTACAAGCCCGCTCCTTCCAACGTGTGCACTCAAGTCTAACCTTTTAACAAACATCCTAACTTCCAAGTCTAAACCATCCCCTATAAACCTTCCAGTCTCTAACAAAATTTTTCCGGGAGTTCCCTCAAGCTGCCATCCTGTCAAAAGCAAGCTAGACCGCTCGTCTGCATGCAAAGCCTTGATGTACTGCACTACTGGGCCACCACTCAGCATCCCAGAAGTAGTTACTATCACACAAGGTTCCTTTACCAACCTCTTTCTCATCCTAGGTCTAACGTACGTTACATTCTCTAGAGCTAAGTCTAAACTATCAGGCTCTTTCAAAAGGTTCCTGTGTCTGCTTATGATGGTCGTTGCATTCTTTGCCATCCCATCTAGATAAAGCGGGTAATCGATTCCATGCTTCTGAAGTATTAACAAGACTTCCTGAGCTCTTCCAACAGCAAAAGCAGATATTATCACAGTGCCATCCTTGGATATAGTTTCTTCAACAATTTTAACCAACTCCTTTTCTTCAGACTTTCTGTCAGGATGGTCTCTATCGCTGTAAGTACATTCTGTTATCAGCATATCTACCTCTGGTAGCTCAGCCTCATGGGCTTTTAGCAACCTAGTGTTGATGTTGTTGAAGTCTCCTGTATACAGAATCTTCTGTCTGCCTGTTTTCAAGTATACCATAGCAGATCCTGGTATATGTCCTGCATCCAAGAAAGTAACTTCTGTTGAGCCTACCCTAAACTTCTTCTTATAATCCAGTAAAACGAAATTCTCTATAGTCTGTTCTACATGCTGCTTGCTAAACGGCAGACTTATCCCTTCTTCGTGCGATATCTTTATCGAATCGAGGAGCAAAAGTTCTGTCAATTCCTTCGTTACTTCCAGAGCATAGACTGGCGGAGAATTATTCTTCATGAGCAGTGGCACTGCCCCACTATGGTCTAAGTGTGCATGACTCAACAGAACAGCATCTACCCTGCCTACAGGCAACGGAAACTTAGGCGGTACTTCGCTCGGCTTTGTCCCATAGTCTATGAGCAGCTTTTCAGCACCAGTCTCTAAAAGCACACCAGATGCTCCAACACAGCTCATTGCACCCAAAAAAGATAACCTTGTCATCTCATTAAAATTGTCTCAGCAAAAATAAATACAGCTTAAAAATACTTTTATCAGCGAGAGAAAAACTAATTGATGGAGTTTGATAAAAACCTTCTGCTGTTGCTTAACGTAAAACCATGGGAGAAGGTTCTAATTCTGACAGACAAGAAAATGGAAAGCATAGCAAGCATCGTTTTCTCTGCCATCAAGAATCAGGCAAGAGTAGAAATGTTTACCATGCCAGTAAGAAAAAGAGACGGAGAAGAGCCAACTCTTGCTGCTGTAGAAAGAATTCTAAGCTCTGACGTAGTAATAGCTGTGACTAAGTTTTCTGTAACTCACACAAAAGCTGTAAAAAGAGCTGTTGAAAAAGGAATAAGAATTGCTACGATGCCAAACATAAGCAAGCGCACACTCTTAGAAGGTGCGATGACTGCTGACTATTCTAAAGTGCAGGAAATAACTTCCAAACTCTTCAGCCTTGTAGAAAACTGTAAAGAAGTTTTGGTTACTGCAAAAAACGGTACGAACGTGAGTTTTTCATGCGAAAACAGAGTTTGGCACAGGGATGACGGTAATTTGAGCAAAAAAGGAAGTCTTGGAAACTTACCAGCAGGTGAAGTGTTCGTTGCTCCTGTAGAAAATTCTGTAAACGGTACAATAAATTTTGATAGGTTTCCTTCAGCAAAGACAAGGCTTTTCTGTGAAGTTGTAAACGGTAAAGTCATAAGCATGAGAAACGATATAAACCACCTTGAAAAGATTTTCAAAAGTTTGGGAGATAAAGCTAGACAAGTGGCAGAGTTTGGCATTGGAACAAACCCAAAGGCAAGAGTCATCGGCAATATTTTAGAAGATGAAAAGGTATTGGGAACTTGTCACTTTGGCTTAGGAAACAATTTTTATTTTGGCGGTACTAACGATGTTCCTTTCCACTCAGACGGGATCATAAACAAGCCTACCGTAAGAATAGACGAGAAGGTTGTGATGAAAAACGGAAAGTTATTAATTGGCTAAAAACAAAAATAAAGATAATGAAAGAATTTTTCACCTTAGAAGACTTTGACTTAAAAGGCAAGACAGTTGCAGTCAGAGTAGACTTGAACTCTGACGTGAGCAAAGAAGGAAAGCTTGAAATAAACGAAAGGTTCTATGCTCACTCAGAAACTGTGAAAGAGCTTTTGGAGAAAAAGGCAAAAGTAATCCTAATAGCCCATCAGTCAAGAAAGGGTGAGCCTGACTTCTTGCCTTTAAAGGAGCATGCAGAACTTCTCTCAAAAGTTCTTGGAAAGGAAGTAAAGTTTACCGATGACGTTATCGGCGAAAAAGCAAAAGAAGCTATAGCCAAACTAAAGCCAGGAGAAGCCTTGCTGCTAGACAATGTAAGGTTCTTGGAAGATGAAGACGTGGAAAAAGGCATGGAAGAACATACAAACTCTTCTTTGGTCAAGTTTTTATCACCCTTAATAGACTATTACATCCTGGATGCTTTTTCTGTTGCGCACAGAGCCCATGCAAGCATCGTAGGCTTTGCTTTAGTTAAGCCTGTCATATCAGGAAGAGTGATAGAAAAAGAAGTAAACGCAATCAAAAAAGTAACAGCTCCTTTAGGAATAAACGCATGGATAATGGGTGGCGCAAAGGTCGATGATTGCATATCTGTTCTTAAGTATATGCTTGAAAAAAAGCCTGAAAGCTTGGAAAAAATCTTGACAGGAGGGATGCTTGCAAACCTTTTCCTGCTTGCAAAAGGGTATGAGATAGGCTCTGGTAGCCTTCTTGCACTTGAAAAGAAAGGTTATACTTCCTTGCTAAACGATGCAAAAACTCTTTTAGAAAATTATGAAAAGGAGATAGTCTTACCTGTAGACGTTGCTTTTGATGCCAATGGAAGAAAGGAGGAAAACATAGAAAACATACCAGCTGATGCAACAATTCTTGATGTTGGTAGCAAGACTGTTGCAATGTACAAAGAAATGATAGACCAGTTCAGAAGCATTGTAGTAAAAGGACCTTTAGGAAAGTTTGAAGAAGGGGATTTTGCGTTCGCCACAAAGGAAATACTAGAAAAAGTTGCTGACAGTACTGCTGTTACTTTGATTGGTGGTGGTGATACTAGCGTAGCAATAGAAAAGCTGGGAATAGATAAGAAAAGGTTTTCTTATGTTTCTGTAGGTGGGGGTGCTTTAATCTCTTTCTTGGCAGGAAAGAAGATGCCTGGGTTAGAAGCCTTGAAGGAAAGCTATAAAAAATTTAGCCCAACTTCCTAACAATTTCTAGCATTATCTTCTTTCTCAACTCAGAATCTTTTAAAGCTTCTTCTACTATTCTTTCCTTGAACTTCTGCTTGTCTATTCCTTGCAGAAGAAAATCAGCTATCTTTCCCCTCAACTCTGCATCTTCTCTTGCTGCCTGTAGAGCAGCGCTAACTGCTTTCTCTATTCCACCTTCCAGCTTCTGCCTTTCAGATTCTGGCACTACCATATACTTTATACTAAAGCAAAAAGGATTAATACTTAACTGTTTGTCTTTTAGATGTGGAAAGTGTAAAAGAGAGAACCAAGAAGATAGAAGAATTTTACAAAGCTTTGATACAGCTGATGCTTGCTAAGGAAGATCCTCTTGTGAGAGAGATTGTTCACTGGATAAAAACAGACGAAGAATTTTTCCAAGAATTCATTAACTCTGTAGACAGAAGAAATGTTTTGCTGTCTGCTTTAAAAAGAATTTTGATCGAATCTTCGGAGAAAATCTACTCAAGTTAATGCCCTAGCCATGTCCTCTACTGCCTTCTTCTGGTCTTTTGCCAGTACTATTGCTGAAGCAACAAGAACACCTTTTGTTCCAAGCTTTAGAGCAGCTTTCACGTCTTCTCCACTGGATATACCTGCCCCGCATAACGGTATAACTTTTGGATTAACTTTTCGTAAGAGCTCTACAAACTCTTTTACAGAATCTGCTTTAGCTTTTGATATTGGTATGCCACTTCCAATCAGAACAGGATCTTCATACGCAATAAAATCAGGACCAAGCTTAGCTATCTGTTCAGACCTTTCAGGACTTTCTGAGCAACAAACAGTAATCAAACCGAAGCTCTTAGCTATTTTTATACATTCTTCTATTTCCCCCAAGCTCAGCCTTCTTTCCGAATGGTTTAACAAAGTGCCAACAGCACCTACTGCTTTAACGTTTTCAGCAAGCACATGACCTGTATGCTTACCATCCTTCAATATAGGATCTATATGCTGAGAAAAAACAGGTATACCCACTCTAGAAGCTACCTCGCTTAAGTCTAGAATGCTTGGTGCTACTGCTATGCTTACACCATACTTTTTAGCAATACCTTCGCATGTTTTAGCAAGCTTTACAGCATTCTTGCCAGTAGCTTCTTTGTATGTTTTAAAGTTTATTAGCAGTAAAGGAAGCTTCATTTCTTTTTCACCTTATCGTAAATCCAGAGTATAAAGCAGGAAAATGTATAACTTAGCAAAATACCCAAAATCAAAAAATTCTTTGTTCTTCATCGATTCTAGGCTATCAAAAAATGAAGACATTGTCGGTCCTGGCATACACTCCCAAGTAGAACAACGTATAGTTGTCCAAATGGGTATGATAGAGAAAACTATGAAAATTATTACAAGTATCATAAGCTTTCTCCAATCCGGTTTCAAAAATTCTTTGATCGACGGTTTTCCCATATACTTAATTTATATTAAAACCAAAATAATAATATGTCACAAAAAGTTACTCTGTCCCTTATAAAAGCTGACGTAGGCAGCCTTTGTGGGCATCATATAGTCCACCCAAAACAACTAGAATTGGCTAGAGAAATTCTAGAAAAAGCAAAGAATGAAGGAAAGATTATAGATTACTTTGTCTTCAACTGTGGCGATGACATAGAATTGCTAATGACTCACAGTAAGGGGGAAAATTCTGCAGAAATTCATGGCCTAGCATGGGAAACTTTCAAAGAAATCACAGAAAAAGTCAGCAGACCCTTAAAACTATATGCTGCGGGCCAGGACCTGTTGAAAGAAAGTTTTAGTGGTAATGTAAAAGGAATGGGTCCTGGTGTTGCAGAAATGGAGATAGAAGAAAGACCGTCAGAACCAATAATAGTATTTGCTGCAGATAAAACAGAACCAGGGTGTTGGAACTGGCCACTTTATCAAATATTTGCATCTCCAGACAATACAGCAGGACTGATCATTGACCCAGCAATGAACGAAGGATTTACATTTAGAGTTTTAGATGTCAAAGAAGGGAAATCCATAGATTTAAAGTGTCCAGCTGAGGTGTATGAACTAATAGCACTGATAGGTGCAACAGGAAGGTATGTGATAGAAAAAATCTTTAGGACTTCGGATAATCTAATAGCAGCAGTAGCGAGCACTACCAGACTAAGCTTAATAGCAGGCAGGTATGTCGGCAAAGCATTCTAAGCGCCGAAAGATGACCCCTGCCTGATAGTAAGATGTCAAGCAGGCCTGCCAGCAGTAGGCGAAGCACTAACACCTTTTGCATTCCCACATATTGTAAGCGGTGCTTTAAGAGGAAGCCATAGGCTACCATTGATGCCAGTAAGTCTAAAGAATGCTAGATGTACAGTGTTTGATTCCCCTCCAAGATGTGTTGCTCTTGGATTTCAACTTAGAAATGGTGAACTGATAGGATTGAACGGAAAAGAGCCCGCTGATTTATTTGATGACCCAGCATTCGATCGTGCAAGAAGTATGACAAATAGAATTACAGAATATCTAAGAAGGCATGGTGAATTTGAACCAGCACGTTTAGGCATGGATGAGCTTGAGTACACAGGAATAGTTAAGATACTTGAAAAACTAAAAGAGCGTTGGAAACAAGTTTAATTTTTTATTTTCCCACTCTCTTCCTATCTTTCTATACAGTTTTTTCCAAATCCTGATAGATTTTTTGTGAGGAAAAGACTCTTTTAGAAGGATTGCATTTTCTAATTTTCTCTGTTTTCGTCTCGAAGTAAACTTTATACCTGTAGCGAATTTTTTAATGTCCTCCCAAGAAAATATTAGCAACCTATATACATTTTTGTTTCTCCTTATTTTTCTATTTTTAATGAATGTCTCAGTTTGCATCCTATTACAAAGTGAGATACACGAGTTTATTTCAAATTTCTCCGCAAGAATTTTTTGTATAAAATTCAAAAGTTCTAAAGAAGTATTACTTACACCAATCTTAACATCAAACTTAGTTTTAGCTTCGACGTGCGGATTCCCTTCTGAATCAAAAATTCCCTGAAGAAAACATTTAAAATTAGGTTCACATACCCTTATCAATTCCGGAAGTGTTTTACTTTTTATAAAATTATAAAGTTCTATACTTCCACCTGTTACACGAAAATATTTATCAGATCTTTGAATGGCATAAGAATCTTTTTTGTTTAGAATTTTTTGTAAACAAAAAGCAAATCTTTTAACAAACTCTCCATCCTTAGCCTTTAGCTCTACCCAACCGTTTCCTCTTCTATCTTTCCAGACTGATGCATCGCCCAAAATTACACCTATACAATATGCTAACTCTTTTCCCTTGGAGAAGTTCAATTTTCTCCGAGAATATTTTGGCTTTGCGCCGTAGTATAACCAGTAGTCTACAGTACCCTTTGAAATATCTAAAAACTTTGCTATTCTATAGGATCCCCAGTTTAAACTCTTCCTTAGTTCCATCGCTTTTAAATAAAATTTCATTCTATCCTCGGCAGACAGCTTTCCAAATTCTTTAGTCATTATTATCTATACATTATTATTTACCAAAAATTATATAAACTTTTTGGGACCTCACTTCCGAAAGGATTTGACTTCTTCGAAACACTTTACTACCAGGAGTGCTAAAGAAGTTGGAAAAAAGGTTTGAAAAACTATAGTTCTCTTCCTTTCAAGAATTCAGAAAAAGTCTTTGTCTTAAAGTCTGCCAAGATGTTCATGAAGTTTGCAAAAGCATCTTCAGGCCTATCAAAAGAACTGAAGTACTTGTGTACATCTCCGTCAGACCAAAACTTCGTGCACATGTAATAATAATGGTCACTCTGCTGCAACAACTTCCAAATTCTTAACAGCTGAGGATTGTCCAATCTCTTTACGTACCTTTCTAGATTTTTAACTTCGTTGAACATTATCTGTTGCATCTTGTTCCCGAGCCAAGCTGAAGTGTCACGCTCCATGTCTGCCCAAGAAAGTGTAGAAAACTCAAAAACATCTATCTCACCTATTGGCTCGCACTTCTCTACAACCTCAGAAGGTGTTAAAAATTCTAAGTTTTGCTGCCTTACTACAATGTACGGTAGAGCTTTCAAGAACCAGAATATACCGCTTTCCTCTGGCTGATGCTCCCCAAAAGTTTCATAATCCATAAAAAGGTTTATCACTTCTCCTACTGTTGCACTGAGCCAGGCAGCATACTTTTCAGCAGTAAGAGGCCATTGTTCCCAGTCACGAGCAGAAAACCTGTAAGCAACGTCATCGCTCAACCTATAATTCCTTAACAAGATTTTTATTCTCTGTTTTGGTGGTGGGTCGTTTGGAAAGCAAAACTTTCTCGTGTATAGATAGTTAGGACTTCTCCAACCAAGTATTCTTTCACTACCTTCTGTAAAGATGCCTTTAAACCCTAAGCTTTCAACAATCTTTCCGATGACGTTGTTGTATATCATCTCTGTGTTAACAAAAACTTTAGGTTCTACTCCAAAATAATCCTTTATTGCTTGTCTGTGAGCATTTACTTGCTCTATAAATTCATCCTTAGATTCGTACAAGCTTGCTAAAGAATGGTAGTAAGTCTCGCCTAAAATTTCCACACATTTAGACTGAGCAAGCTGCTTGAAGCTGTCCAGAACGTCCTTGTTGAACATCTCTGCAGACTCAAGAAAAGTACCTGTTAAGCTGAAAGAAACTTTAAACTTTTTCTTCTCGTGCTTCAAGTTGTCTATGGCTTCAAGCAGTATCCTGTTTGCTGGCAAATAACACTTGTTAGCTACTCTTTCGAATATCCACTTGTTTAAACCATGGTTGAAGTATTGGTTAAACAAATCGTTTATGTTTTTGTAGCCGTTGGCTTGAAAGTTAGAAATTCTTAAAGGTTGGTGAACCTGGAAGTTAAGAGTAATAAAGGGCATGAATATTTTATAGAAAAGCTACCTTATAAAGTATTATGTATCTTACTCAGGATTTAGATAAAAAATGTTACTTGTTAGCTGGTAAAAAGGCCTTCTTCCATCGTTTCTGCGATACTGGATTCAAGACTAAGTGGACTGGGCTTTGGGCCGGAAACAAAAAGTTCTTGGACTACTTTGCCTTTAAAGTAAACGAGCAATGGCTCTCTCCAGAAAACTGTAAGAAGTTTGAGGAAGATGGAGCAACTGCAACACACTCCTTTGAGTTAGAAAGTCTGAAAGTAGAGGAAAATGTTTTCGTGCCAGATGATGTGCCAGCACTAGTCTGCAAGCTTACTTTTTCCAACAAAAGCCAAAAGGAAACAAGAGTTGAAATAAACCTGGAAGTTGGTGTTAACATAAGAAGAATAGAAGAAAATTGGAACACGAGAGAGTATGCGAAAAAGTTTGAGGAGAACAAAATCTTTGTATCGAATGAGCTTGGTGTTTTAGCTTTTGGTGCTTCCATCGTAGGAAAGGATGTACTCACGAGCTACTACAAAGAGCATTCTCCTGGTGAGTTGCAGAGATGCTTCGTGCCTGGGATATACAACACTACGTTTAACCTTTCTCCTCTATCTACACAATCTGTTCTCTTCACGTTCTTGTGTGGAGAAAAAGAAAATGATGTAAAAGCCGTTTTTAACAAAGCTAGCTCTTATGACGAAATTCTAGCAAGAAAGTATGAAGTCTACAAAATGAACGAAGACTCTCTTGAAACTGAAGATCCTGTGCTAAAGAGCTTGTTCCAAACTGCAGCAATAAACCTAGAAAAGTGTGCACACGATGCTGGAGTAAAAGGCTTTCTAGCAGGATATCCCTGGTTCACGCAACTTTGGGGAAGAGACTTAGGATGGGTCGTCAGAGCTGCCGTAAACTTAGGAAACTTTGAATTTGCAAAAAGCTCTTTAGAAGTGCTTGCAGAAAATCAGTCTGAAAATGGCTTGATTCCAAACTTCATCACTTTAGACGGAAAGTGCGATTATAACTCAGCAGATGCAACACCGTTGTGGATAATTGCATTGAACAAGTACGTAGAATGTAGTGGAGATTTAAACTTTTTAGAAAGGATGAAAGAAAGTCTGTTGAAAGCCTTAAACTGGTACAGGAAAAATTCTGACGAAAACGGTCTTGTTAGCAATGGTAGTAGACAAACTTGGATGGATACTTTAGATAGAAAAGGTATTTGTCTAGAAGTTTGCTCTTTTTGGTATGAAGCTTTAAAGTCTGGTAGTAACCTGTTAAGCTTGTTGGGCGATTCTGTAGGCAGCAAAGCTTTGTTAGATTCTTCCAAGCTACTGAGAAACAGTATAGAAAAGTATTTTTGGAAGGAAGATTTTTACGTGGACAACCTAGAAACTGGAGAGAGGAGCATAAACGCTGTATTCCCACTAATTTTTGGTATATCCAAAAGACCAGCAAAAGCACTAAAAGTTTTAGAAAGTGATGAGTTTACGACTGAATTCGGTATAAGAACTCTTTCCAAATACTCTAGCTCATACAACCCTGCTGGCTACCACACAGGGTCTTCTTGGGGGATAACTACTGCGTTAATGGCATGCGCAGAATTCTTGAACAACAGAACAGAAAAGGGTATGGAGTACTTACAAAAAATAAACAAAACTCTAAATAAGTTTTGTGTAAACTCTTTACCAGAAGCGTGGAATTCTGAAGACGGAAGCTTAAACTTATTAAAACCTTTTGGTTATGAGTATGCAGCCTTCTTACAAGCATGGTCTGCTGCTGGTGTAATAATCTGCATAGACGAGTTTCTTTTAGGCCTTAAAGAAGACGCAATAAACAAGTCTATAACAATAAGTCCGGCCATAAGAGAAAATAGAGTAAAAAGAAGGAAGCTGGTAGACAAAGACTTGATAGAATTGACAATAGAAGAGGCTGGTAGAAGAATAAGCTCTGCTTGTAAGAGCTCTAAGGAGCGTTTCTACAAGCTTATAACCCTTCCAAAAGTTTAAACTACTCCTTTAGCTTGTACATGACTTTCTTCTTTTCTTCCACTATCTCTAACTTGCCTTCTCTGCCTAACCAGCCAAGCGCACCAAAAACGTCTGTAATCTTTAATCCTGCTTCCTTAGATATCTGCAATGCTGTAAGCATACCTTTTGACTTTAGAACGTTCCAGACCTTTCCTGCATTCATACCGAAAACTTCTTCAGGCTTCATACAATACTTTTAGGGTTTTTATTAAAATATTTTTATAACTTTATTTATAACTTTACATTATGAAATTACAGTCTCTATCCATGAAATTTTTAGCTGTCCTCATTCTGATAACGATTCTTTGTACCGCACCTATTGCTCAGACATCTGAAGCAACTGTAGTCCAGATCCCAGTAGAAGTTATCTCTCCTAAAGCTCCATTATCAGTAGAAGAGAAGCCGATTGAAATTGAAATCAGAAAATCTTCTGAAGTGTCAAGAATAGAAGGATGTAAAGATTTGTGCGGTGATGGTATATGCCAAGAAATAGTTTGCATGGCAATCGGCTGTCCCTGCCCAGAAACACTCACCTCATGCCCTACAGACTGCAGAACACCAACGCCTGCAGTCCAGCCTGTCGTTGCATTCCCAGCAGAAGCTAAGGTTGAAATTGATCCGACAAAAGAGAACCCAATTTCAGTAAACGATATGCCAATTGAGTTCAAGACTGAGGAGCAGTCGCCGAAAGTTTATGTCGAAGTCAAGACAGCAATGCCTGTACCATCAGCAGTAGTTACCATATCAGTCGACAAAGAGAGCAAACTGATAAGGATCGAGCATGAAAACACTACAGCAATAACGCAAGACACGATAAAGGTCGAAGATAATGGGATAAAAGTCGAGACACCAAAAGGTTATGCAGCAGTAAACGTCCTGCCAGCTGTTGCTACCCAAGTTGCTGTTTCTAGAGTAAGTCACGAAATAAAGAAGATTGAGTTGAAAGTTTTAGAGGAAAAACCGGTTTATGAGACTGTTGGTGAAAGAAAAGCAAGGCTTCTTTGGCTAATTCCAGTTACACTTTCAGTTAAAACAACAATCGATGCTCAAACTGGAAGAGTTGCTAAAGTAGAGCAGCCCTGGTGGAGCTTCTTAACAGTCTAAACTCTCTTAATTTAGCGTTAAACAAAACATTTATAAAATTACTCCTAATTAGTGTTTAAGTGGTTGTATGGCTCTTAGACCAGGAAGGACTGTAAGAAATGTAGAAAGACCTTACACTCGAGTATCGAAAAAGGTTCCTAAAAAAAGCTATGTCGTAGGTGTGCCTTTTCCTAAGACTCATCAGTTTGAGATGGGGTCAAAGGATGGTGCCTTTGAAACAACCTGCTACCTTATATCAGAAGATAATGCCCAAATAAGGGATAACGCAATAGAAGCTGCGCGTGTAGTTGCACATAAGTTCTTAGAATCTTCAATCGGATCACCAAACTATTTCATGAAAATTCTTGTCTACCCTCATCACGTGCTCAGAGAAAAACCAATAGCAACTGGAGCTGGAGCAGACAGGTACTCTCAAGGTATGGCTCAAGCTTTTGGTAAGCCTGTTGGAACTGCAGTCCAAGCTAAAAAAGGTCAAAAACTTGTAATGGTTGCTGTAAACAAGAAAAATCTTGATACAGCTAAGCAAGCCTTAAAGAAATTCTCGTCAAAAATTTCTGTCAGAACAAGGATAATAGTAAGCGAATAAACTTTTTAACAAACAAAACAAAAATTAGTTTATGTACATTCTCTGGCTTGACCAAATCAAAGAAGATCAGTTCAACCTTGTTGGTGGTAAAGGGTTTAACCTTGGAATAATGACTAAGCTGGGCTTGCCAGTGCCTGAAGGTTTTGCTATAACTACAAAAGCTTTTGACGATTTTATCTATTCTACAGGGATAAGAGACAAGATATACGAAATAATCACCACTACAGACATAGAAGATACAAAACAGCTTCTAAAAGCTTCTGAAGAGATAAAGTCCCTGATAGTCTCACAGGAAATTCCAGAAAAAATAAAAGCAACTATAGTCGAGGCATACAATTCACTTTCCTTTTCTGACAAGATAATAGATGAAAGACTGAGAAAGCTTATAGCTGCTGGGAGAGAGTTTGCCATAGTTGCTGTTAGAAGCAGTGCTACAGCTGAGGACATGGTTGAGTTTTCATTTGCGGGTCAGCAGGCTTCTTTTCTAAACGTTAAAGGTGTAAAGGAGCTTTTAGAAAAAGTGAAAGAGTGTTGGGCTTCACTCTACGAACCTAGAGCCATTTTCTACAGAGCAAAGAGCAACATTCCGCATGCCAGCATATCAGTAATAGTCCAACGTATGGTAAACTCTGATAAGTCTGGAGTAATGTTCACAAAAGATCCTGTTACAGGAGAAGATAATGTAGTCATAGAAGCTTGCTGGGGTCTTGGTGAAACTCTTGTTCAGGGTGAAGTTGAACCTGACTTGTATGTCGTATCAAAAGACGGAAAGATTATCAGCAAAAAAATTGGAAAGAAGACCATCAAAAGAATTAGAGACTTCGCTTCTGACACTACTGTCACAGTACCTGTTCCAAAAGAGTTTGTAGAGACTCAAGTGCTTGACGAGAATGAAATGTTACAGCTTGTAGACTTTGGAAAAATCTTAGAGAAGCATTATGGTAGAGCTCAAGATGTAGAATTCGCAATCGAAAAAAGTAAAGTCTACATAGTCCAGACAAGAGCAGTGACTACAGAAGCTAAGAAAGAAGAAGCAAAGATTACTGGCGAGCCAATTCTAAAAGGTCTTGGCTCTTCACCTGGAATTGCTACAGGCAGAGTTAGGATAGTAAAAAATCTTGAGGACATAGAAAAAGTGGAAAAAGGTGATATCCTTGTAACTAAGATGACGTCTCCTGACCTAGTTCCGACCATGAGCAAGTGCTCTGCGATAATAACAGATGAAGGTGGTGTAAACTGTCATGCATCCATAGTTGCAAGAGAAATGGGCATTCCTTGTATAGTTGGAACTAAAAACGCTACTTCGGCCCTAAAGGATGGAGAAATTGTAACTGTAGATGCTTACAATGGAGCAATCTATCCAGGAGAAGTTGCTATAAAGAAGGTTAAAGAAGAAACAGTGCCTGTTAGCTTGTCAACAGTTACTCAAGTAAAAGTGAACCTTGCTTTTGCTCTTGACAACTTGGAAGAAATAGCAGCAAAGGCTGATGGAGTTGGTCTGCTTAGAATAGAGCATATGATTTCTAAATACGGTATACATCCTGTCAAGTTGATAAAAGAAGGAAAAAGAGAAGAGTACATAAAAATACTGCTAGACGGCATAAGGCCAATTGCAAAAGCCTTCAAGGATAAGCCTGTCTGGGTAAGGACTCTTGATGCGAGAACTGATGAATTCAGGAACTTGGAAGGTGGGAGTGATGAGCCAGCAGAAGCTAACCCGATGCTCGGCTGGCATGGTATAAGAAGAAGCTTGGACGAGCCTGAACTGCTGAAGGCTGAGTTTGAAGCTGTTAAAAGGTTGCATGAAGAAGGATTGACGAACGTCCACATAATGCTTCCTTTTATCATTTCGGCACAAGAATTTGAGAAAGCAAGAAAAATTGCAAATGAAATAGACCTGCCACTCACAGTTAGAATTGGAATAATGGTAGAAACTGTTGGAGCTGCTTTAACTATAGAAGATTTCTGCAAGGCTGGCATAGACTTTGCAAGCATCGGCTCTAACGACTTGACCATGCTTACCTTGGGTGTAGACAGAAACAATGCAAAGATTGCTAGTTTATATTCAGAATTCCATCCTGCTGTGCTGAAGATGATGAAAGAGGTTATAGAAACGTGCAACAGGTATGGAGTAGAAAGTTCTATATGTGGTGAGAGTGGCAGCAATCCAGATATGGTTAAAAGGCTAGTAAAGTTTGGAATAAGTAGCGTGTCTTGCAACATAGATGCTTTAGATAACGTGAGGAAGGCTGTAGCAGAAGCTGAAAGAGAAGTCTTGGTGGAGCTAAGAAAAAGTAAAAGCTATTAAAGGTTTTCTACTAGTAAAACGAAAATATTTAAATGGAAGAAAAAGTAATCCTTTGGTTTGTCGGTATATCCTTGATCACTCAAGCCATCGGGCTCTACGTAGGCATACAGTACATAAGCTTTATTCAATCGGGTGCAGTACCTCCTGTAGTAGAGAATCCCGAATCGCCTTTAAGCGCATTAAGAATTTTTATTTATGTGATAATAACAACTGCTCTAGTTCTAGCCATCATCCGTTTCTTTCGTGCCAAGAACATTCTGTTGCGTGGACTAGAACTTTTTGCAGTTTTCTTCTCTTCTTGGCTTGCGTTCGATGCAATAATCCCATTTGGAATTGTTCTGTTTGATGTGATGATTTCCCTTGGAACTATTCTTGCTCTTGCTCTAACTCTTTGGCGGGCCCTTAGGCCAAATCATATAAACAAAACTTTAGCAACAATCTTTGCGATAGCAGGGGCAGGAGCAGTGATAGGTGCTTCTATAGATGTCCTACCAGCTATGGTCTTCGTAATCATCCTTTCTGCCTATGATTTTCTTTCGGTCTTTGTTACAAAGCATATGGTGTACATGGCTAAAGCAATAATAGAGAGTGATAGTGCTTTTACAATTTCTTTTCCGCACAAGTTTAAAAAACCTGTTAAGGTAGATTACAGCGGGAGTAAAAAAAGAATAAAAACTCACATCTTCCAGCTCGGCGGCGGTGATATTCTAATTCCTCTTCTCTTTTCTGTTTCTGTTCTCAGACAGTTTAGCTTGATAAACGCAATATCTGCAATAGTCGGCTCTTTCATAGCTTTGGGTGCTTTACTCTACTTTACTGTCAAAAGGCCTGGCAGGGCTTTGCCTGCACTACCGGTGATTTCTGCTGGGATGCTTGCGGGCTTCCTACTTTCTCTTTTTTGAACGCCAGTATGCTTTCTTCTCGTAAGTGCAACCAGAATCTCCTACAAACTCGCTACAACTTAAGCATAGCTCGCTAGGAACTTCTTCTCTCCTTTTCGGACAGTAGCAAGTCGGTTCTGGTCCTAGAATTTTTCTTATAGCAGTGACATATAATTCTTTCAAGACCCACACCAAAGTAAGAATTTTAAAGAATTAAAAATTTTTATACCGGAAAATATAGCTTAAAGTAGAAGCTTTTTAATCCTGGTTGCAGAATTGTAATTATGAAGAAGATTGCTCCTAAAGAAAAAGTTGCTCAAGCTATCAAGTCTGTACTTTCTTCTAGACTTAAGGTTGAGTCGCAAGAAGAACTTTGTCAACTAGTGCTAAGGCAGCTGAGGAAAGAAGACAAAGAGTACACGCTATCGCCGACGAGAGTTAAAAGGATTGCACTGGATATACCCGAAGTAGAAGTGAAGGCAAAAACCAAGAAAAAGGTTGGACTTTTGAAAATAGAAAAGTGCCCAATCTGTGATTCACCTGTTGAGCCGATAAAAGTAAAGAATTTGCTAAACAAAGAAATTGTAATTGGTTATCGCTGTACAGACTGCGCTTATGAAAGTGATTTGGAAGCATTCATGCCAATGAAGTATATTTTCATTTTAAAGCAAAGATAAATAGCTGAAGTGCGATTTCATCTTTCATCATGGTTTTATACTAATAACTAAAATCGGTACTAACAAAGGCTATGTAGAAATTCAGCTTTCTTCCCTCTCACACTTAGCTCTGTATTCGCAGTACCTGCACAAACTACGTAACTCATCATTCTGTCTAGCCTCTGCTACAGGCAGTTTGTTCGAAACAAGGCATGCATGCAACAACCTAAACCTTCCTACTACTTTCTCAGCTTCTTGACGGTTGAAATCTACTGGAAAAACCTTGCTCTTCAAGTTGTTCTTGTCCACATAAAGCATAGCACCATCGTGCACACCAGTAGCATACATGTAAAACTGTAGTTGGAGCTTGTGATTGAAATGCGGCCTTTTAACTGCTTCAACGTTCTTGCAAGACTTGACTTCAACAAGCAATTTCTTGTTCTCCACTTTCAGTAACAGTAGGTCGTCTACTCTCCCGGAGACTTGGAACTTGTCTATTCTCATGTCAAAAGGAAACTCGTACTTCAGCAGTTTTACATCCTCATTTCTAGTGCTCTTCAAAACATCTATCACAAAAGCATGGATCATGTTACCAACTTCAAAAATCTTCTGCTTCTCTATGTCTATTGCTTGTGGATACCTGTAAGAGTACCAGACTTTCCTCAAGCAATTACCAACTTCAGAAGGATAGTACTTTCCTACCTTTTTAGGCTTATGTTCTCTTGCTACATGCTTTTCCAACAGCTTATCAAAGTCAAACATAAAAAAAGTTTAGTAAGAAAGCTTTTAACTTTATCCTTACCTTACTTCCGTTAGATAAAAACAAACACAAACTATTAAATATGCCTGCAAACTTGCCAGCTGAATGGTACCTGGTAGACGAAGAATACAGAAAAACGAAAGATTTGAACAAGAAGATAGAATTGTTGAAAAAGCTCATATCAGTTACTCCAAAGCACAAAGGAACAGAAAACTTGCTAGCAGACTTGAGAAAAAAGCTTTCTAGGCTTGAAGACGAGGTAGAAAGAAAGTCTAGAAAAGCTGGAAGAAAGACTGAAACTATAAAGAAAACTGGTGACTTGCTCGTTTCAATAATTGGTTTAGCTCAGAGTGGAAAAAGTACTTTGCTGAAAAATTTGACAAACGCTTCTGTGGAAGTCAGCAACGTGCCCTACACGACAAAAGAGCCTGTTACAGGTGTTTGCTTCTTTGAAGGAGTAAGCATCCAACTTGTAGAAATACCTTCTTTCTTCCTCAGGAAACATATGGCAATAGCTCATTCTTCTGATCTGTTACTGCTCATTGTAAGGGAAGAAAAAGATTCAGAAAAGTTGTACAAAATTTTGGAAGAGAACAACCTTAGAGAGAAGAAAAGAATTGTTTGGCTTAGCAGCTGTAAAGACTATCATAAACTCTTGAGCGAAATTTTAAAAGAGTCTAAGATAGTTAGAGTTTTTGCCAAGCCTGTTGGTAAGCCTGTAGAAGGCAAACCTGTAGTGATGAAAGAAGGTAGCTCACTCAAAGATTTTATAGAAAAGGTTAACAGAAGCTGGCTAAAAACTTTTAAGTTTGCTAGGATTTTTGACGATTCAAAATTCTCAGGAAGGAAGGTTGGTCTGGAATACTTGCTAAAGGATAAGGATGTTGTGGAGGTTCATGCTTGACCGAAAAGTTTAAATATTTAGTGTTCTATATTACACTAAATGCAAAAGAAGGCTGTGCTCTTTGCATTCACCCTTAAAAGCAGCAAGTTTTCATCCAGCTATGAGAAGGTCAAGTTCTTCAAGGCTTTGTACGGATGGAAACAGGTTGTACCAAGCAAGAAAAGCAAGTACGAGTATGAAAGGCCTGGGTTGTTGAAGGAAATACCACACTTGAAAGTAGACCAGAGCAGCTTCATAGTTTCTGAAGATTTCACTGATAGAGTGATAGAATTTTTCGAAGAATGGGCAGATAAGATTATATGGAAATCTTTCAAAGTATTATTAGAGGAAGATTTGGAGGAAGATTATGGCTGAGGAAGTTAAAGAAATCAGGCTTAAAGTAGGCGAGCTAACAGCAAGAGAAGAAGCTGGTCGTGGCATTGTCAGGCTCGAGTCTAGCGCTATGTCAAAGATAGGAGTAAAGCCTGGTGATGTGATAGAAATAGAAGGAACTAAAAAGACAGGCGCAATTGCTTTGAGGTCTTATCCTGCTGACGTTGGTTTAAACATCATAAGGATGGATGGTATAACAAGAAGAAACGCAGGCTCTGGTGTTGGAGAATACGTGAAAGTGAGGAAGGCTGATGTGAAAGAAGCAAGAAGCATTACACTTGCTCCAGCTCAAAGAGGAATGATGATCCAAATTTCTCCAAGTATAGTCAAACAAAACATTTACAAAAGACCTGTTACAAAAGGAGATATAATAATACCTTCACCAATCGTCAAGAGGAAAGGAAGAGGAGGTAGTGTCTTTGAAGAATTTTTTGGTATAGATTTTGAAAGTGACTTTGACTTCTTCTTTACACCAATGCCAGCTGAAACAAAGTTTGTAGTAGTAAACACAAACCCTTCTGGCATAGTCAGGGTAGATGAGATTACCGAGATAGAAATCATGCCAGAACTTCCTGAGAGCTTAAAGCTTGAAGAAAGAGCTCCTGTTGTTACTTATGAAGATGTAGGCGGAATAAAGCCAATAATAGAGAAAGTGAGAGAGATTATAGAGCTGCCACTCAGACATCCTGAGTTGTTCGAAAGGCTTGGTATTGAAGCACCAAAAGGAGTGTTGCTGTACGGGCCACCTGGATGTGTTGAGGGGAATACTTTAATTGCCTTAGAAGATGGTAGAATACTAAAAATAAGTGATATTGCAAAAAATTTAACTCCTGGTATATACCTTGCAGACCTGCCAATATTTCCACCTGCGTCAGCAAAGGTTTTACATATTTATGACGTTCCAGAAACTGTAGAGATTATAACTGAGACAGGAAAAAGGTTGAGAGTAACTCTTAATCATCCGCTCTTAACACTTGATGGTTGGAAAGAAGCTGAAAAGCTTAACGTTGGTGAAAAAATAAAGGTGGTAAACTGGATACCTTCACCGACGTTTAGGGTTAAAGTGAATGAAAAATTGAAAAGCGTCCAACTTCCTGAAGAATGGGACGAAGACCTAGCAACTATCATGGGAATTTTTATTGCTGAAGGTTATGTCGATTGTGGGAGAATAGCTTTTACCATTAACAAGAATGAAGAAGAATTCAAAAAAATTATAATTGAAAAAATGAAAAAATGTTTCGGCTTAGAAAACTATAGGTTTACCATTCCTAAAGTAAAGAATTCCATAAGAATAAGATTCGGTAATGCTGAATTAGCAAGATGGTTTAGCAATTACCACAAAAAGGAGGTACCCCTAGAAATACTTTTATCTCCAAACGATGTTGTAGCTGCATTCTTGCGTGGTCTGTTTGAAGGAGACGGAAGTGCATATTTTGTTACAAAGAAGAGGATAAGAGAATATAACACAAAGGATTACAAATCTCTTGAATCGCATAGAACTGTTTCACTAAAGTCGTCTTCACGCTTACTCTTAGAACAAGTACAGGTTTTGCTTTTAAGATGGAACATTGTAGGCAGAATTTATGAATACAAATCTAACAGGGGAGGATATCCAAGAGTCGGATATGCACTCTTAATAAGGGGTAAACAAAATTTAGAATCTTTCAAGAAACACATTGGATTCCTCTCTGCTCAGAAAAATGCAAAATTATCTTCGTGTGTTGAAAGCTACAAGAGAAACCTAAAGACTCACCTACCAAAGGAATTTGAAAAAATAAAAGAAATAAAAAGGATAAAAGGATGGGAAAGGGTTTACGATTTTGAGGTTCCATCTACTCATTCTTTCTTTACAAATGGTATCCTAAGCCATAATACAGGTAAAACTCTTTTGGCTAAAGCAGTAGCAAACGAGAGTGGATCATACTTTATATCAGTTAGTGCGCCTGAAGTAATGTCCAAATGGTACGGCGAGTCTGAACAAAACATAAAAAGAATATTTGAAGAAGCTGAAAAGAATGCTCCTGCAATAATCTTTATAGACGAAATAGATGCTATTGCACCAAAAAGGGAAGAGGTTACTGGCGAGGTTGAAAGAAGAGTTGTTTCTACGCTTTTGAGTCAGATGGATGGGCTGAAATCAAGAGGAAAGGTAATAGTCATAGCTGCTACTAACAGGCCTAACAGCCTAGACCCTGCTCTAAGAAGACCTGGTAGGTTTGACAGAGAAATAGAATTTCCTGTTCCTGATAGAAACGGTAGACTAGAGATTCTGAAAATTCACACGAGAAACATGCCTTTGGCTAAGGATGTAAACCTAGAGCATCTTGCTGACATAACTTATGGATATGTAGGTGCTGACCTTGCTGCTCTGTGCAAAGAAGCTGCAATGGCTGCCTTAAGGAGAGTGTTGCCAGAAATAAAGTGGAAAGAAGAGAAGGAATTGCCCAGAGAGGTAATGGAAAAGCTTGTTGTAACTAAAGAAGATTTTGAGAATGCGCTGAAAATGGTAGAACCTTCTGCGATGCGTGAAGTTCTTGTCGAAGTTCCTAAGGTCAAGTGGGAAGATATAGGTGGACTAGAAGATGTAAAGCAGCAGTTAAGAGAAATGATCGAATGGCCGCTTAAAAATCCAGAAGCTTTCCGAAGACTTGGTATAGAACCACCAAGAGGCATACTTCTTTATGGACCTCCAGGATGTGGTAAGACATTGCTTGCTAAAGCTGTAGCTAACGAGAGTGGAGCAAACTTCATAGCAGTCAAAGGACCAGAAGTTCTTACACTCTGGGTCGGAGAATCTGAGAGACGAATAAGAGAACTTTTCAGAAGGGCAAGACAGGTTGCTCCTGCAATCATATTCTTCGACGAGATAGATGCTTTAGCTACGAGAAGAGGTTTGTACAGGGGAAGCGCTGTAACAGAAACAGTAGTTTCTCAGTTATTGACAGAAATGTCTGGCATAGAAGAGACTAAGGGAGTAGTAGTTATAGCTGCTACGAACAGACCTGACATGGTCGATCCTGCTTTGCTCAGGCCTGGAAGGATAGATAGGTTTGTACTCATACCACCACCAGACGAAAAGAGTAGGCTTGCTATATTCAAAGTGCACACTAAGAACATGCCTTTGGCTAAGGATGTCGACTTACGCGAGTTGGCAAAGAAAACAGAAGGATATTCAGGAGCAGACATAGAAGCTGCTTGTAGGGAAGCTGCGATGAACGCACTAAGAGAAAATCCAAACGCAAAAGAAGTAAAATCCAAGCACTTTGAAGAAGCTTTGAAAAAAGTTTCACCAAGTATTTCTAAGGATACTATGACATACTATCAAAAGTTCATCGAGAGGACCAGAAAGCCAGAAAAAGAAAAGGAAGTTTCACCGGCCTACATAGGTTAAGTTTATCTATCGACTGAGCTAACTAATTTTATGCAAAACTTGTTGATAGAAGAGCTTAAGCATGTTCCTGTCTACCAACAAAGGATAGAAATCGTTGAAAGAAAAGGTATAGGTCATCCTGATACCATCTGCGACAGTATAGCAAATGAAATTTCTGTCTTGCTCTGTAAAGAGTACCTCAAAAGATTTGGAAAGATACTGCATCATAACGTGGACAAGTCTTTACTTTCTGCAGGAGAGGCAGAAAACAAGTTTGGTGGGGGTACAGTCAAAAAACCTATGCTTCTAATAATAGGCGATAGAGCTACATACAGCTATGGTGAAGAAAAAGTGCCAGTTGATGGAATAGCAATGTCTGCTGCAAAAGATTGGTTGAAAAACCACTTAAGGTTTCTAAACACAGAGAAAGATATAAAATTCCAAGTAGAGCTTAAAGAAGGTTCTGCTGCTCTGACAAGCATTTTCAAAAGAGAGAAGATTGGCGCAAACGATACTTCTGCTGCAGTCGGATATGCACCCTTTACTCCTGTAGAGAGTGTCACTTATGAAACAGAAAGGTTTCTCAACTCAAAAGAGTTTAAGAAAGAGTTTCCCGAGACTGGAGAAGATGTCAAGATCATGGTAAGCAGAAAGGACAACAAACTTGATGTGACGATTGCGATGCCACTTATCGATAGGTTTATCAAGTCTGAAGAAGATTATTTCAGAAAAAAGGAAGAAATAGTTGAAAGAGTAAAGAGTTTCATCCTACAAAATTTTGATTTTGAAGATATTTCCATCAATTACAATGCTCTTGATAAGAGAGGCAATGGCATCGATGGCATATACTTGACTGTAACAGGAACTTGCGCAGAATCTGCTGACTCAGGACAAGTTGGAAGGGGAAACAGAGCTAACGGTGTCATATCCTTGAACAGGCCAGCAAGCGAGGAAGCAGCTGCAGGAAAAAACCCTGTTGCACATGTTGGGAAGATATACAACTTGCTCTCCTTTAGGATTGCTGATAAAGTATACAAAGAAGTACCCGGACTAAAAGAAGTGTACGTATGGCTGTTAAGCCAGATAGGTCAACCCATAGACAGTCCTAAGCTTGTATCTGTTCAAACAGTCTTGGAAGACGGTATAAAAATGCAGGAAGTTGAAAACGAAATTAAAAACGTAGTCGAAGCTCACGTAGAAAACATAAACAGCTTTGTGGATGAACTAATAAAAGGGAAAGTTAATTTTTGCTGATCGATATGCTAAGAAAGGTCGGAAAGTACTTGTTTGGCTCTCTCTTTGCTCTTTCTCTAATCTTCCTCATATCTGTTCATTCTTTTGCGCAGTTTACTGAGTACGACAACTTGAAACAGGCTGTAACCAATATAATAGAACCTAACATTGAATCAAGACTAAACTATACAGATGTTCTAAGAATATGTGGATATCAGGAAAAAATAGAAGTTTACATAGAAAACATTGGAAACGTTTCTGTGGCATGCGATAGAATAAAAGAAGCTGGACAAGAAAAATTCTTATCGCTCTTTACATATGCTATATTCGACAAACTTTACTCGAAAGAATACACTTGTGATTTCATCGGATGTTTAAGCGAACAACCATTAGTAATGGTTTCCAGCTATGCTAACTCCTTCTTCAAGTCTCTAGAACTCCCACTCATAATGTCAACTATAATTTTGGCCATATTTTATCTCATGCTAGAAGAGACAAACATTAAAAGGTTAAAAGGTTTTGGATACACCTTGCTTGTTTCTGGCATACAGTTCTTCGTGTTGTACTACATTAAAGATTTTTTCCTAAAACAAGCAGAAATACTGGCAATACTGAACTCTTTGTTCTCTAGTATGATTTTCTATTACACATTAGCTTTAGTTTTTGGAGCAGTCCTCTTTACAGCAGGATACATACTTGAAAAAAGAGCTAAAGGTTTAATTAGTAAAAAATAATTATATATTGTGGCAGAAATGTTCGTGAGGCAAGTAATGAGTAGAAGAATCATAACTGTAAAGCCTACCTTGACACTTAAGGAAGCTTCAAAGATCATGGGTGAAGAACATATAGGTTCGCTCATCATAACCGAGAACGAGAAGATAGTTGGAATAGTAACAAACAGCGATATAATGAGAGCTATAGGCAACGATAAAGACCCGGAAACAACGCTTGTAGGGGATATAATGAGCAAAAACGTCAAAGTTGTAGAACCAGACAAGAGTTTAGAAGATGCAGTAAAGGTAATGGTGGACAATAAGATAAAGAAGCTTCCTGTAGTTGAGAATGAAAAGCTGGTTGGAATAATTACTGCAAGCGACATAGCAGTAGTTCAGCCTAGGCTTATAGCTAGCATAGCTTCTTTGCTCTCCATCAGGATACCCATGTACAGTGGTGGCTAATGCTTGCAAGATGTGTATGTCCTAAGCATGGTAAGCTTTCTCTGGACGATATAGTCATAAAGAACAACACGCCTGTCTGTAGAAAGTGTTCTTCTCCACTCGAGTTCTGCAACGTTAAGCCCAGAAAAGTTAAGAAGTGATTTTTATACCAAAATGTCCTAAGTGTGGTAGTAAGAATTTAATGTTCATGCCATGGTTAGGCATGATATACGAATGTAAGAATTGCCACTATCGTGGACCACTTGTGATAGAGGAGAAGAAAAAGGCAAGCAAAATCTAAGGATAACTGTAGCTTAGCACTAGTAAGCCATTGCTATCTCGTAAGAAGATTGTATCACCGTCATCATTCCATACAGGATTGCTGTCCCAGAACAAGTCAGTAGAATTACTCTTACCATAGCCTGTGTGCAGCACAATATCGCTTAGTAGAATAGAAGGAAAGTAGAAGACGTTCCTAGACGATTCATCTGTAACATACCAACCACTCACGTTCAAAGAATCACAAACACTCTTGAATTCTACAAACTCGTTCTTATCGTCAAAACTAAAATCTTGAATTACAACACACCCTGAGTAGACAGATGGCTTCCATATTCCAAGTTTTTTCTCCCTGGCAAAATTCTGTGCTTCTGTTAGCAATGCCTTGTACCTCACGTTCGGGTATATTATATAGGTATGAGCGTATCCACTCTTCACCATCTCCAAGTTTACAAAGCTATCGTCCACAAAGATATACCTTAAAGACCTGCCATAAGCATCCTTGTCCTTAGTGTCTATCTCAAGCTCCACGCTCTTATTCCCAACCATCCTTTCTAAAGCTCTTTTTGCTTCCTCATAGTAGAACTGTCCTTTTTCTGGCGCGTTTATTCCAAGCAGTCTAACCTTTTCTCCGTTTTCCGTTGTAACTGTATCACCATCTATTACAGAAGTTATCGTTGCCTTGTACCTAGGATACTTTCTTACAAAGCTTCCTGTCAAGTAGTTTAGAGTAAAAACTGCTAGCAGAGAGACTATAACATATGCTGCTATCAGCTTTTTCTTCTGTGTCATCTAACTATAATTTTAAAGTCTCTACTTAACAAATAATTATTACGTGACTGTATGAGTAGAGACCAAGTCTTAGGCCTTGTTGTAGTAGCACTCATAATAATATTGCTTGCTTTGATTAAGTACAAGTTTTCTCTCTTTTAACTTTTGGCAACCGGAACTTAGCTGTAGAAAGGAAAGTATATCTATTCTTTCAAACTATTTATCATGAACTTATGGGTTTCTGGCATAATAGAAGAGAACAAAGTTTTAAGAGAATTAAACACTCAGGGGATTAAAACTGTTGAAAGAGATTTTAGATGTATCATGTGCAAAGGCTCTAAACTTCTTTGTGGGAAAGCTAGATGTCCTATTCTAGTAAGGTTATACACCCAGCTAAAATTAAAACCGATCCTTGAAAAAACAGAGATAGAAGGTTCCTGTCCACCTGATATATTTATCGGAAGGATAGGATATCCTAATGTCTACATCGGTCCTTTAATTCCTCCTGTGAAAGGAGATACTTCTATCCTTTCTTCCCCAGAATTCTGGCATGGAAAGAATATAGATGAGATAGTAAACTTAAGATTTCAGCTTGTTAGAGGGAAGTACAAAACACATGTAAAAAAATTTGAAGGAAAAATTGTTGAATTGACAAGAGAGATAGCTTTGAGTAAAACTCCTGTAGAAAGTGAAGCACAATTCATGAAGAAACCTTCTAGTGCTTTGGTTTTAGATGATGAGGTTCAACCCTTTGGACCTTCTGCTCCCTTGAAAAACTTGTTGCTCGGAAGTATGAAGACTGATCAAAAAATTGAGAAAGCTTATAGCGACACTGATTTAAAAGCAAGTGAAGCAGTTTTTTGGCTTTATGAAAAAGGAGTTCTAATTTCAAGAATTCAAAGAGCTTTTTCTGCAGGCTTGTTTGGAATTGAAAAGAATAGGAAGTTTATACCAACAAGGTGGAGCATAACAGCGGTAGACAGCATAATTTCTCAAAAACTTCTAGAACAAGTAAAAACTTTTCCTTTGATAAATGAGTATAGAGTCTACGAACATGAAGCCTTGGACAACAAATGGATTGTTCTTATGATTCCTGATTATTGGAGTTATGAACAGATGGAAGGATGGTATCCAGGAACTACTTGGAATCCAAACGGAAAGAATGTTTGGATAATTTCTGACTGGGAAGGCTTTGAAGGTAGAACAACTTATTCTAGAACAGGTGGCTGCTACTATTCGACCAGAGCCAGTATAGCTGAAAAGCTAGTCGAAGAAAAAAGACAAGCTTGTGTGATTACATTCAGGGAAATTCATCCTGGCTATATAATACCAGTAGGAGTTTGGCATACACGTGAAAGCATAAGAGCAGCTGTTAGAAAAAGGCCTATGGTTTTTAACAAGCTAGAAGATGCTTTGAGCTACATTAACTCGAAGCTCAGCCTGCCAATGAAAAATTGGATAGAGAATGCTTCTCTTTTGAAGAAGATCCTTTACCAGAAAAAGGTGTTAGACTTTTTAAAAAGAGGATGATATGATAGTAAAAGAAATTAAGTGCAAGTCCTTGCTCAACCCAAGCAAGCTTGGCGACTATTGTATAAACCCTTATGTTGGATGTGGCCATGCATGCGTCTACTGCTATGCTGATTCTTTAACAAGAAAGTTTACAAAGCATACAGAAAACTGGGGAGACTTTGTTGACGTGAAGATAAACGCACCAGAAGTCTTGAGAAGAGAGGTTTTAAGCAAAAAGAAAGGAACTGTCTTCATCTCTTCTTTAACAGACCCTTATCAACCTTTAGAAAAAAAGTATGAGCTTACAAGAAAATGCTTGGAAATTTTGCTGAGAAACAATTTTTCAGTCTGCATACAAACAAAATCTTCCCTTGTTTTAAGAGACTTAGACCTGCTGAAAAAGTTTAAGGAGAAATGTGAAGTTGGGTTTACTATAACAACACTGGATGAAAAAATTAGGAAAGACTTTGAACCTTTTTCTTCTCCTGTTGAAGAGAAGTTAGAAGCTTTAAAAATTCTCAAGGAAAATGGGATAAAAACTTATGCTTTCTTCGGCCCTGTACTGCCTTATATTTCTGACAAAAGTTTAGAAGAATACTTCAAGACTCTTTCTCCTTTTACTGATTGCTTTTGGGTGGACAAGATAAACCTCAAGCCTGGAGTTTGGGAGAAGTTGGAAAAAGTTTTGAAAGAAAAGTATCCTGAGTTGGTTGAAAGATGGAGGGAGGTCCTGTTTGAAAAGAACGATTACTATCAAGAACTGAAGAGAAAAGTGCTTGAAATTTCGAAGAACAAATTCAAGGTTGTTTTTTGTTACTAACTATTTTAACTCCACTCTCGAAAGCTTCTTTGTTTTCTTTCCCAAATTCTTCTATCATTTCTGAAGTTTTCGTTTCACCAAACTTTTTCGCACAATCTTCACACACGTTTACTACTTTACCAGTATCCTCATCACCTGCAGAAAAAACTTTCGTCATTCTACCGCACACAGAACACTTCCCGATAAAGGTTGCAGAAATTTTTATCTTCATTCAATAAATTTGGTCAAGGAAATATAAGTAGACATATCAACTCTGAAAAACATATAAAAAATTTCATACAACATTTATTACAAACTTTTTCATAATTATAATAAAAATTTTAGAAGAGGTGAAAAGGGTTGGCAAAGAAGAAGAAAAGATAGATAAATAAAAATTTCTTCTGTTCAAAAACTAAGGTTTCTTTCCTTTCTCCTTCTTTTCTTTCTTTAAAACTTCCTGACTTCGCTTTTCTTTATCAGCAGCAAAGTCCGAGGATTAGAAAAATTATTACTAGCAAAACAAGCAAGAGTATAAGCTATCTAAATATTTAGACTCTAAATTCTTCCCACTTAACTTTCTTCTTCTCGATCAACTCTTTTACAGAAGCCTGTAGTTTGCTCAGCTTGCTTTCACCAGACTTGACTTCACAAAAAACTATTTCCTCAGGTTTACTCTTAGAGTATCCGTCAAATATCACCAAGTCTATCGGATCTCCAATCCATCTTACATCGTGTGGGTCGTGCTTAAACCTTTCAAGAAAAGGTACTAGCTTTTCTAAAGTCTTGCCAGAAAGTGTGCGTGCACTCCTTGCAATTGCATCCTCTCTTATCCTTCTTTCCTCCTTTTCCAAGAATTCTTTGACTCTTCTCTCAAACTTGTACTTCCATTCTAAGTTTCTGTAGGCAAGGTATGCTACCAATACCAGAAGGACTACTACCAAAAATTCTAAAAGCATTCTATCACTTGGATAGCCCCGGCCAGATTCGAACTGGCGTCTTTGGGTTTCTTCTCTTCATCTTTTATCAGTGCTTTGGAAGATCCAAAGCCCAACTTCAGGGTTGCACTATCCTTGACCGCTAGACGACGGGGCTGTCTATACTAAATTATCTTTATAGCTCTTAAAAAGTTGTGTCTTAGAAAGTAAGCAGAGCTAGCAGCCCACCGTTTAGAATTCTTCCATACCTTGACAAGTTTTCTATCCCTTCTGCTTTACTGTATATGTGCAAAGAGTAAATTCCGTCTCCTATGTTCCACACAATTGGTATTATCGGGTTTACTACCCAAGCTAAGTTTGCGACTATCCTTCCATACCTTATGAACTGGTACGGGAAGAACTTTTCATGCTTGTATAGATAGTTTGAAACAATGCCGTCTATAGCACCCCAAGACAGCAAGACTGCCTTTATCAGAGATGTGAAAGACAGAAAAACCCTTACCAGAAAACCAAAAAGGACTAGTGTAGGAGGGGATATAACTTCCACTATCCTTTTTCTCAGCTTTACCATCCTTTCATACCTGCTTAGTTTAGCTTTTTTCTTCATTTCTTGCCCACTTCCTTGATGCCTTTTTGTGTAATGGTAAAGGCACCTATCTCGTTAACATATCTTATAAAACCTTGTATACTTAAAGTTTGCGTTGCTTCCTTAAAGGCAGAAAAAGGATTTTCTACTTCATTTTCTAAAAAACTGACTAATTCCTCCTTTTTCATTACCAATTTCCTTGATATTTCCTCTAAAACCTTTTTTTCTACACTATTTTTGTTCATTTTAAGCAACCAAAGATTTTCTCAGTAAAAGTGCTTTGTTCTGGCCTAGCAAAACTTCAACTATCTTCAAGGCAAACTCTAGAGCAGTTCCAGGTCCTTGGGAGGTTATAATATTGCCGTCCACAACAACCTTTTCAGGTCTAGGATAAGAAAGGACTTTTTCCAAGCCAGGATATACGGTTGCCTTCTTGTCCTTAAGCATGCCAAGCTTAGCCAAGATCGTAGGAGCAGCACATACAGCAGCTATCAGCTTACCCTTTGTGTTAAACCTTTCTAAAGCAGAAAGTAAAGGCAAATGATTGCTCAAGTTTTTCACGTTCTCTTCCCCACCAGGAAGGACTATGCCATCATACTCGTCAATGTTTATCTCAGAAAACTTCTTGTCTGTAGTTATCCTTATGCCACTCTTGCTCGTTATCATTGTTCCAGGAATTCCTACTGTATCTATAGCTATACCAGCCCTTCTTAGCACATCTACAACAGTAAAAGCCTCGATGTCTTCAAACCCGTTTGACAGGACTATGAAGAGACGCATATAAATAAATTTGTTTTTTAAGTATAATTTGGTTTGCATAGAAGCACAAAGCTAGGCTAGGATATACCGCTTCCTTGTCCTGCTTGTCCTTAGCCAAAGTAGACTTTCGCTGTTTTAACTAAAGACTTAAACCTCTCTGCATCTTTCTTACTACCCACTATACTGCCGTAATGGATTGGCACTGCAACTTTTGGTTTTATTATTTCTACTGCTTTAGCTGCTTCCTCTGCATTCATGGTATAAGTTCCACCAACTGGTAGAAAAGCTATGTCTATTTGCTTGAGAGAAGACGTCTCAGGAATCAAGTCTGTATCGCCTGCATGGTACAGCCTCTTTCCTTCTAGAGTAACTACATAACCAAGCTTTTCATCACTCTTAGGATGAAAGTGTTTGTTTATGTTGTAAGCCGGGACTGCTTCTACTTTCAACCCTTCTAAGCTCTTTTCTTCTCCTGGACTTAAGTGGAAGACTTGCCATTCTCCAGGAACTTCGCACTGGTTAGAAGCAAAAATTACAGTCGTTGGCTTAGCTATCTTTTTTATGTCTTCCATGCTGAAGTGATCGAAGTGTTCATGAGTTACCAGAATAAAGTCTGCTTTTTCTTTTGAAGAAATCTTGTAAGGATCGAAGTAAAGTACTTTTCTGTTGCTAACTTTTACAGAAGCATGACTCAACCATTCTATCTTCAAGCCTTGGTATTCGAATGCCATATATATAATTTGTTGTGTAATTATTCTTTATGGTCTTGGAAATCCTTTTTTGGCTTGTAAAAACATTTTCTTACCTCGGTATATTCCTAGTAGGCTTGATTGCAACCTCAACAATCCTTTTTCCTTTTCCGATAGACCTTGCTATGTTCTTTACTCCTGCTTTAGGCTTACATCCTTTGCTCGTCAGCTTAGCAGTAGGAACAGGTGCAGCTTTTGGAGAGCTGACAGGCTACTATCTGGGTGTAGGTGGTGGAACTATTAAAACCATAAAAAAGTCTAGGCTAACAAAGTTTTTCGTCAAGTTTTTCGAAAGAGCTGGCTTTCTCACCATTCTTATCACAGCTTTCATTCCTTTCCCTTTTGACATCATAGGCATTCTAGCAGGAATTAGCAAGTATGACGTTAGAAAGTTTTTGTTAGCAACTGCAATAGGGAAAATCTTTAAAGCCATGGTAATTGCTTATACAGGATACTTCTTGCTACCTTACGTCGGTCTTTTCATAGGAAGGTTTTGAGAATGTTGAAGCAGGTCATTCTTATAAGGAAAGATTTGAAGATGGGTTTTGGTAAAGCAGTTGCGCAGGCATGTCATGCCTCTCTTGGTTCTGCCTTTAAATGCAAAAGAAAAACAGTAGAAGAATGGATAAAAGAAGGTGGGAAAAAGATTGTTCTGAAAGCAAGCTTGGAAGAAATTCTGGATGCAGAGAAAAAAGCAAGAAAAGCTAAGATAACAAGCTTTTTAGTAGTTGATGCTGGCTTAACTCAGCTTGAGCCTGGGACTGTTACTGCTCTAGGAATCGGGCCTGATGAAGAACAAAAAATAGATAAGATTACTGGTAAGCTTAAGCTTCTTTAGAAAGCTAACCAGATAGAAAGCTAAGATAACAAAAGAATAAAAAAATCCAAAAGTTGCTTTCTTAGCTCTTTATGTTAGAGTTGTAGTTGGTGAGAAGCCTCCACCTGATGGTAATGTTGTTGTTGGTGTATATCCTGTAGTAGTTGTTGGTTGGAGTGTTGTTGCAGTTATAGTTGTAGTTGTTGCTGGTGGACCTCCGCCTGGATAGAATGCAACTACTGCAATTATTATTATCAGCACGATTATTATTGCTATTATCCACATTTTATTCTTTTTCATGTCTATCTTTGCCATATTCATCTTTTTAATATTTTGTTTGCACTATTTATATACCTATCGGTCTTCTAGCTTAAGGTTGTAGACGGTGAAAAAGCTCCTGGTTGGGTTGTAGTTGTTGTAGTCTCATTCCAAACTAAGGTTGTTGTAGTCTCTGAAGGCTGGGTTGTAGTAGTTACATGCTCTGGAAGAGTAGTTGTAGTCTCAGGTTGGCTTGGCGGTGCTATTCCAAGCACGCTTGGCTTTAAGACTGCTACTGCACCAACTACAGCTAGAATACCAGCAGCTATGATAGCTATCAGCAGTATTAGGTTCAGACAACCACCTCCATCACGCTTAACAAAAACTTTATAGTTGCGAGGTCGAACTCTTTTGCTGTCTTTCCGGAGATAAAGATTACATGATCTTCAAGACGAACTTCTGTTTTGTTAGATAAGGTTGGCGGGATTAAAGCTATTACAAGCGTGTCTTCTGTTCCTTTCAAGCTGTAGTTTGCTACCTCCATACCCTTTATCTTCTTGGATATACCGTTAAGGTAGAAGATTGCAGAAAGCTTGCTAGAAACTTCAAATCCATTGACTGCTACTAGGCTGTTGTCAGTAGAATTGACAAAAGTTACGTTTATTCTTTTCACGCTTTCGTTCATTACAGCATCGAAAATAGCTCTTTCGTTTGGATATACCGGAACCTTTAAAGCTTCTGTCAGGTTTGCTCTAAAGTATAGCAACTCTCCCTTATACTTGTAGACATAAACAGTCTGACTCCCGGTAAAAAGGTTTCTAAACCAATAAAGACCTGTGAAATCTACTGGAAGTAAAGCTATCAAAATAAAAGCTACTACGAGTAAAGCGATCGAGACTAACTTTTTCTTCGTCAGCTTTACCCTATACTTGGCCATAGAATTATACTTAGATTACCAAAATTTATACTTTTGAGAATTTTTTCAAAAACAAAAGAAAAAGAAAGTCAGGCAAAAGTAAAGCCTAACTTTTTCTTAAGCTTATACCGGTGTTATGGTTGGACTGGTAATAGTTCCAGTTATCTTTGCTGAACTTCCAGTGTAAGTTGCTGGAATCTTTCCTTGTGACAAAACGTCTGATGCCAACTTTGTGTCTGCTGCACTTGTACCTGCAACTAGCAAGGCTACCTTACCAGTTGCAAATGCATTGTCTACTGCTATCACGTATGCTGTACCAGGTGTCCATGCAGAACCACCGCATGCATAGCTTGAATCAAGCTTGCCGTCTTGGACAAGCTTCCATGCAAGGACGTTCACACATGGTCCACCTACCAAGACTAGGTTGTAGTTGGATACTGCTGCTGTGTCTACTATGTTACCTTGGTAATCCATTATGTCTGTGTCTAGCTTTGCTATGGACTGCAACAGAGGTGCAGCCTCGTTGTAAGTTACACCAGCTGTTGTAGTTGTGAATTGTGGGTTGCTACCTACTGCTACTAGATGGTAGACTTGTGTGTCTGGATATGTTATCGTGGCTGTACCTGCAGCTGTGTTGTCATACACAACCTTGGTACCCCACTCTGTTACTGAATGACTAACTGTGGTTGAAGCTGTGCCAACGCTCGTGTAAGCGTTGCCAGATGCATGTGTAAAGAGAGGCGAAGCTAGTTCTAGTCTCTTGTCATTTGCTGAATCGTCTGTTACGTAGAATGTTATTGCATCATTAACTCCTAGATCTTTTGTCTGTTCTTCTATTATTACTAGTGCTGGATATGTCGTATTAGCTAGCTCGACTGTACATACACCAGCCGAGGTGTTCGTCATGTTGTACGCAACTCGGCTACCAGTTGGTGTGGCATCCTGATCAGCTCCGGTACATGTTATTGTCTTCTCACCTGTTGGGAATATTACTGTCGTTCCGTTTGCAACGTTTACAGGTTTGGTAAACGCTACCTTAGCTCCGTACTTCGTCTCTAATGCCGGATATACGTATGTCTTTGTATTATCGCTGTCGCTGATGGCAACATTACTACCTGACCATGTGACAGTATACTGTTGACCATCAATTACTAAAGTGCCTGTTGTTGCTGAACTGTTTGTTGCTTTGTATTCGGTTCCTGAGAACACATCCTTGAAGGTTACTTTTTGTGTTGCACCAGTCTCTATGCTTGTGACCTTCAACATGTGTGGGAAGTTGCCTGCTGAGACGAACACATATTCGTTCACAGCCGCAGTCTCGTTCTCTACAACATGTATAGCATTCCCTGCTGAATCAGCAAGTGTTTCACCACCTGACGAAGCAGGGTTTGCATCATAAGCCCAAGAGACTGTTCCTGACTTTCCGTACTTGTCTGTAAACGATATTGTATAGTAGTTCGTTGCACCAGGTGTTATAGTTATGTCTTGTGAATCTGTTGTAGCAGGTCCATTGTATGCTACCTTGATTCCAAACACAGGATCTGTCCATACAGTACCTGCTTTTATGTAGTCAACAGCTGGGGATGCTGTGTAAGCATCGAACGAAACCTTCAAGTCGCTCAACGCTTGTGGGTTGGTTGACAAGGTCACGTAAGTTCCTTTTACTTCTTCTTCGTTACCAGAAGCTCCTTTCTTTATTGCGTAACCGTTTGTAAACACGTACCTGTCAGCACCTATAGAAACTACTACAGAACCAGTCTCTGTAGGCACTTTGTAGTAGAAAACATCTGAAACGTAGACAGAAGTTCCTGCAAAGTCGTAGGTGTTGCCCTCTGTTACTTCCTTCTGTACCCCGTTTACTGATAGTACTGCATGCGAAGAGTCGACTATACCTACAACTTGTACTGTGTAGGTAGTAGTACCAACAGTTATTGTCTTTGTCTCACCTGCATTTATTGTTTCCTTACCTGTTGTACCGAACAAGACTAAGTTAGTGCTGTCTGTCTCGGCAGAAATCGTGAAAGACTTGCCGAACAGAACCAACTCTTTACCTACTGCATTGCTTGCGTTAAGTGGCTTTGTGAAAGATATCCAACCCTGTACTAAGTATGCGCTTGTACCTGGAGATGTTCCAAGCTTGATCAAGTAAGCTGGATCTTTTATACCAGATGCTACATCAGGTTGATCATACTTTATTGTCTTGCCGCCTATGTTCAAGTATTGTGAATATTCGTACTTTGTTCCTGACGTGTCCTCAACACTACCAGATGTCAAGAAAGTTGGTAAGTCTGTTGCTGTCAATATTGACTTTGCCTTGTTTGTTGCTTGTGTTAAGTATAGCTTAGTATCAGCAGTATCTAAGCTGACACCACCTGTTACTTGAGCAGCTCCAGCACCAGCTGCAGTCTTTGTTACGTAGGACAGCTGTTGTAAGTCAGCACCCAGGTCAATTGCTCCTACTACATCTTGAGGAGCTGCACCCTTACCTACTACTATGTAGGCTTTGGGTGTAAAACCTGTTGCTGTTGCTTCACCCAAGAAGGTTGGGTACTGTCCTAGTTGGACTGCACCTAGTACAGAAGCTACTAGTAAAATTGCTGTTGCTAAACCAGTCGCAACCAATTTCTTTGGTTGCATTTTTATCCATTTTTTATTTTGGTTCATCGTCTCACTACTCTAAGCCCTTACCGACTCGATAGAGTACAGTAAAGGCTTTTTCGTTAAAAATCTTATTAGTTTACACCCTACTTATACATTTCTTGAAACAGTTTTAAGGCTTTTTAAAAAAGAAAAATATTCATTTTAAATCAAAAAATAAGTAAAAATTTAACTTATAATTGTTTCTAAAACAAACTATTTGCTTTATATTAACAGCTTTTTCTTCAGCCTTACTATCTTAGTCCTTCCCCTTCTCTCAGACTTTAACAAGCCTTTTTCTTCCAAGCTTTTAACAACTCTGGAGACTTTCGCCTTAGAAAGTTCTGCCAACTCGACTATTTTTCCCTGTTTTATGCTTCCTGCTTTTTTAACAATCTCAAAAACTTTCCTTTCATACTTGTCCAGAACTTTTAGAACAACTTTCTCAGGCTTTACCTCTTTCTTGGCTGCTCTTGTTCTACGGATGTAAACTAAAGCAAACGCAAAAAGAGAAATAGCTATTACTGCCAAAGCATACAGCAAGCTATAATCTTTCTTTTCCACAACTTCCAAAGGCTGGTAATAAACCTGGAAAGCCAAAGGCTGCAAGGTAGAAACGTTTTCTATCTCCCAGTAGACCAGAATGTTCCTTCCGTTGCTGAGCATCGAATACTTTTTAGGATATACCGCATCGCTTGTATTAGCAACAACATGACCAACTGGTAGAGTGATTAAAGAAGTTACCCTGTTTGTAGATGGCAATAAAAACTGCTGATAAAACTTATAAACGTTTCCTTGAAACTCTAGAAAGCTATCTGACTGAAACCTTATGTTGATGCTTGTAGTGTTAAGCCTTTTGCATGAGATTTGTCCATCTGCTACTTTGCAATCTGCATTGCTCGTTAAATTCCTTACATTACCAAAAACCTTAAACTCGAATAGCTCTTCATCTGTCAAAACTGTTATCTGCACGTTGATAAGGTTGCCTTCTATCGTGTTTTCTACTCCAAAGTAGCTTGCTGCTCTAACTGCTCTACACACTAACAATAGCATTACTAAGAATAACAAAACTTCCTTTTTCACAATTAAACTTTATCCAAAAACACTTATAAGTTTATCTCAAGATGTTTATCCTAACACCACAAACAGGACATCTATCGTCTACCAGGTTTATCTTCTTCAGCTTTCCAGCAACACGCTCTACCAAAAGCTCGTTGCAATTGTAGCAGTAAGTATTTTCTCCAGTTATTATCGGCGAATTGTCTATGTACACAAACCTCAACCCTGTCTTTACAGCTTCTGCTGCACATTTTTCTAGAGTGCTAGTTGGGGTAGCTGGTAGATCAGTCATAGAATACTCTGGATAGAACGGAAGAATGTGAAAAGGTACTTCAGAACCAAGCTCTGAAGAAATCCACTGAGCAAGCTCGCTACACTTCTGCAAGCTATCACCAAGCTGAGGAACTATCAAGTCTGTTATTTCTATGAAAACCCTGTACTTCTTCATCCTCTTCAAGTTCTCGAACATCGGTTGTACACTCTTAACGTTCATGAACTTTTGATAGAATTCTTCTGAAGCAGAAGCTTTTATGTTTACCACAGCTGCATCCAAGTACTTTACAATCTTTTTTATAGATTCTTCGCTAGCAAAACCGTTTGTCACAAAAACATTCTTTATGTTAGACCTGTGAGCAAGCTTGGCAACACGAAAGTTAAACTCCATGGAAACAAAAGGTTCTGTGTACGTGTAGGTAATGGAATTGCACTTGTGCTTTTCTGCATATGCTACCAAATCTTCAGGAGAAAGCTTCTTGTATTCTATCTCTTCTATGCTTTTTTCGTGCAAACCTTTAGAAAGCTCGAAGCTTGAGCAAAAATCGCTAAAAACGTTACAGCCAGGTAAGCCAAAGAAGAGAGTGTTAGAATCTGGAAAGAAATGGAACAAAGGACTCTTTTCTATTTTTTCCACTATTAGACCGACTACTTTACCATAGTTTGTGGTATACAGCCTGTTGTCGATGTTCTGCTTGACCTTACAAAACCCTGACTTGCCTTTACTGATGAAACATTTTCTAGAGCATTGAAAGCACCTTACACCATTCCTTTCCTTCTGCCATAAAATTGCTTCTGTAAGCTTTTCTTTCATTCTATCACCAGGTTTTAAATAATATATTGGCTCCGCATACTATTATTTGTTAGCCCTGGTAGCTCAGTTGGTAGAGCAGCTGTCTCGTAACTGACATGAAAACAGCAGGTCGTGGGTTCAAATCCCACCCAGGGCTTGTTTTAGTCCTCTAGCAAGGAATGAACAAATCTGTACAATGTATAAGTTATTTAAATGATTGAAACAAATTTAATTTATGGCAGGAGAAGTATTAGGTCTGGTTATAGGTGGATTTTTTCTTGCTATGCTATTGTTTGGAATAATAAGTTTTATAGCTTTCATATGGGCGCTGATAGATATAGCAAGAGCAAAGAAAGATACCGGCTACAAGATAATATGGGTATTGATATGCTTCTTGTTAGGAATAATAGGTGTGATTATCTACTACTTTGTTGAAAAAAGAAAAAGTTAGATTAACTCATCATTTCAATATTTTCAACGGTTAGAAAGCTATTAAAATCTGAATTCTATTTATAGTTTATGGACGTGCTATTGTTGATTGAAGCAAAAGACTACCAGAAAGTCAGTGAAATGTTGAAGAAGGATGAAGTAGTCTCATTAGCAAGCCTAGTGTTCAAGGATGCTAAGCTTTTCGGAAAAGAAGGATACTACTGCTGGATATCTGGCTTAGATCAGCAATGCAAAAAGGCTTTAGAATTGACAAAAGACTTGGCAAAAGAAATTACTGGAAAAGAAAAAGAAGAATTCATTAAGAAAATGAAAGAGGAAGAAGAGAAAGCTGTAGAAGGTTTTGGTGCTATTTTTGGCTGAAAGCGCCAGTAGTCTAGCCTGGTAAGGACACAAAATAAAGTGGATGCTTGCCAAGCTTGGAGCCCGGGTTCAAATCCCGGCTGGCGCACTCTTCAAACTTATATTCTAATCAAACTAAAAAATAATTATGGCTTTTGACGAGGAGATAAAAAAAATCTCAGAAGACTTTTCAGCTCCTCCTGAAAATGAAAGTCACCCAGAAAAAGAGGAAAAACATGAAGAGACTTTTGCTCCACTTTTCATAAAAATAGAAAGGTACAGAGAAATTACTAGCAAGATAGGCTCTGCTAAGGCAACTCTCGAAAGCCTGAAAAGCAGTCTGAGCCTGTTGAGAGAGTTGGAAAAACTTAGAGAAGAAAACTTGAAAGTGATAGAAGGTATTGTCTCGAAGCTCGAGAAAAAGTTGGACGAGTTGGAGATGGAATTTCTTAAACGTGGCGGTATTATCTCACAGATGAAAGAAGTGAAAGATGTGGAAAGCTTGTTGAGCTCTTTAAGTGAAGTGAAAAGTAGAATAGAAGAGATAAAAGCAGAAAATATTTAAAGTCTATATTCTATTTTGTGCAGGAGTCGCCTAGCCTGGTCAATGGCGGCAGACGATTGGCCGATGCTCAAGTGAATTGAGCTCTGATTTGATGAAGATACCTGCTGGCTTAGTGCCTTCGCCGGTTCAAATCCGGCCTCCTGCACTAAATCGTGGAATTTTAAGAGTTTATAGGGAGTGTTATGAAGTAGAGATGAAATCTCCCTACTATTGTTTTGTTGAAATACCCTAACGCATGCAATGTTTTCATCTAAAAACAGAAAAAGAATTTAAAGTTTCTATTTTTCGAAAAATCAGACTACTAAAGAAAAATAAAAGAAAAAATCTAAAAAATTCAGTCTATTTTTCTACGAGTATCTGGTAGGCAACGAACAAAGAACCTATTAGTGCGAAGATCCATGCTATTACTTCGAATATTCCTGCTATGCTCATCTGTCCTGCTGGAGAATACCAGCCAGTTCCTACATAGCTAGCTAGAGTTGGTGTCAGTGCAAAAGAACCTGCAAAGATGAACCAAACTCCTGCTAAAGCTAGCCACATGAATCCCTTGTCTGCCTTGTTCCTGAACTTAAAGTATTCTGCTAGTACACATGCTACTAAGAAAGCTATTCCCAGGTCGATTAAGGGATTTGCGAATACCATTCTTTCACCTAATTAAAACATTAAAAAGTAGCTTATTTAAATCTTCACCAAACTTGAGAAAAATGTTACCATTTTTCAGTAGTTTAATCAAAAGAAAAACAAGAAAAAGAAAAAAAAGGTTTGCTAACTAGAACTCTTCTTCCTCTTCTTCTGACTCTTCTTCTTCCTCTTCTTCATCAGAGAAGTCTGACCACTCTTCTTCCATTAGAGTTCACCTAATGGTATTTAAAGCACATCACAAGTATTTAAAGCTATGCTTTTTTGATACTTAGCTGAAAATGCTACAGCAACGCTTAAAAACAGGAAGTGATAATTCTTTTTTGCAGGGGGTCAACGGTCGGGGCGGCTAAACCTCGCCTACATCGGGAAATGGTTTTTTGCCCGAGCCGAAAGCCTCTAGAAGGGGTGAGTCTTGAAAGTAGCCTGTTTACTCGACTGAGAAGCCCTGTCCTTACGGACTTTTCCAGCTGTGAACCCTCCAGGTCCGGAAGGAAGCAAAGGTAAGCAGTTGGGAAGGTGCTGTAAGCAAACAGGGTGGAGAAGAGTAGACAGATAAACTACCTTCAAGGCTTGCTTCGACTTGAGGCCTACCTCCTGCATTTTTATACTTGATACGAACAAAATTTTTCATATGCAAGATATCAAACCTTTCATAGCTGTAGTTGTGCTATTAGCAATAGCTTTCCTATTTGCTCAGACCCAGACTGCAAGAGTGCAGACTGTCTACCAACCTTTAGTGCTTACTGCTGAAAATGTGTCTACAGTCTCTTTAAAAATTCCTGCAGTGGACAATCAAGGAAATGGTGTATCGACTACACTGTTTGTAGAAGCTAAATCTGGTTCTGGCAAACTGCTTGTAGACGTTAACCAACTGCTTTTCTGGATAGATACTCAGTATTCTATACAAACAGCAAAAAAAGTAGCTGAGCAGTATACGAAAGCTGACCTGAGCAAGATAGACTTGGCTTACAGGATAGAGACGAATGCATCAATAATAGAAGGACCTTCTGCAGGTGCAGCACTTTCTGTAGCTACTATAGCTCTTGTACTGCACAAACAGCTAAACAGTAGTGTGATGATCACTGGAACCATAAACCCAGACGGTTCCATAGGACCTGTGGGTGGGATAGTAGAAAAGGCTAAGGCAGCAAAAGAAGCTGGCGCTGTGCTCTTCCTAGTTCCAGAAGGTCAAAGCATACAGACTACTTACAAGCCTGTACAGAAATGCCAGAAAGTAGGTGGATGGACTGTTTGCACAACTGAATATAAAAAGGAAACTACAACAGTCTCAGACGTAGGCATAGAAGTGGAAGAAGTAAGAAACGTGGAAGAGGCGTTAAAATACTTTTTGGTATGATCATGCAAACCTTTACAAAAGAAGAATTAAGAGACATAACCATAGCTGTTCTAGTGCTAACTTTCATGTTTGCTTTCAGACCTTTTGGGTTAGACTTTGCCAACTTGCCAACCTACTTTCTAATAGTCTTAACAGCTTTCGTTTGTCATGAGTTAGCACACAAGTTTGTTGCAATGAAGTTCCATTGCATTGCTTTCTTCAAGCTCTGGCCTACAGGAGTTTTTCTTGCATTGCTCTTTATGCTAGCTGGGATAAAGTTTGCTGCCTTAGGAGCAGTTGTAATCTATCCTTTTAGGTTTGGAAGGTGGGGATTTAGAAGGATTCATCTTACAGAAACAGAGTCTGGTCTAATTTCTGTTGCTGGTCCACTTGTAAACTTAAGCTTTGCCCTTGTCTTCCTTCTGGCAGGACCTTCTTTCGCGCTTGTATCGTTCGTAAACAGCTGGCTCTTCTTGTTCAACATGTTTCCAGTACCTCCTTTGGATGGAAGTAAGGTCTTGAGATGGAATGTTGCTCTCTGGACAATCTTGTTTATCATAGGCTTAGTCTTAGTCGTTCCTTATTTCCTTTAGTCTTTCTAAATAAGAGATGATAAGATGCAAATAAATTATGAAAACCACTTTACAGGAAAAGGGCTAAAATTAAAAAAAGTCATCAAAGTTTTTGTTCACAAAACATATCCTGTATATCTTAGAGACGTAGAAAGATTTCATAAAACCCTACAAAAGTTTGATTTGCCTGTAGAGATGGTTCGATGAAAGTATTTTTGGACGCTCATATTCACAGTAAGTATTCTAGAGCAACTAGTAAAAATATGGATCTAGAGCATTTGGCCAGTTTTGCAAAGTTAAAAGGATTAAATATGTTAGGGACAGGAGACGCAACATTTCCCTTATGGTTTGAGGAACTTAAGAAAAAATTAAAGGAAATGGACAACAGCGGGATCTATGAATACAGAGGAATTTTCTGGATCATTACAACAGAAGTCAACACTACCTACGTTAAAGAAGGAAAGATGAGAAAAGTTCACCATTTAATTCTTATCCCTAATCTAGAAATAGCAAAACAAATCAACGAAAAATTAGCTAAATATGGAAACCTTGCTTCAGACGGAAGACCAACACTTAAACTTTCTTCGCCAGAACTTGTAGAAATTTTAATGGAAATTTCAAACAAGATTTTAATAATACCAGCCCATGCTTGGACAAGTTGGTTTGGGGTGCTAGGAGAATATTCAGGTTTTAATTCACTTGAAGAGTGTTATGAGGATGAGGCAAAACATGTTTATGCACTTGAAACAGGTATGAGCTCAGACCCGTCGATGAATTTTAGAGTTAGTTCTCTGGATAAATTCACACTAGTTAGTTTCTCTGATGCACATAGCTTTTGGACATGGCGCTTGGGTAGAGAACAAGTAGTTCTTGATCTGAAAGAACTGACTTATGAAGAGATTTTTAAGTCGATTAAGAACAAAGATAAAAGAAAAATTCTATTTACTATAGAAACTCCACCTGCTTATGGACGCTATCATTTCACAGGCCACAGAAAATGTGGTATAAATTTACATCCAAAAGATGCGATTAAGCTGAATAATATTTGCCCAAAATGTGGAAGAAAGTTAACGATAGGGGTATTGCAAAGGGTGGAAGAATTAGCAGATAGACCAGAAGGTTTTATTCCTAAAGATGCTATACCGTTCAAGACTTTGTTGCCTTTGTATGAAATTATCTCATTTGCTTGGGGTTCTGGTGAGCTTTATTCAAAAAAGGTTTTAGAAGAGCATGACAAGCTTATAGAAAAATTTGGGAACGAGCTGAATGTTTTGCTCAACGTTCCAAAGGAAGAATTGTTAAAGGTTACGAACGAGAAAATTGCTGACGCGATATTAAAAGCGAGAGAAGGTAAGGTTAGGTACCAGCCAGGTTACGATGGAACATATGGCATTGCTATATTCGACGAAAATTTTGTTCCGAAGAAGATGGAAATACCAACTCAAAAATCTTTGAAAGATTTCGAATAATGAAAGTTATTTATGATTTAAATATTTTTCTTCTTAATCTATTACAATATGGGTGAAGGTGTAGAAAGTTTGTTTTGGCACATTCAATTAGGTCTCATTTGTAATTATTGCTTAGGCTCTCCTAAAGGGAAAAGAGATCAAGAATGTTCCTACTATCAAGATTGTCACTCTCTGAATTATGACTCCTTTGCGATACCTTACGATAAAGACAAAATTCAACTGTATATTCAAAATTATCGGGAAGGAAAAACGTTATTTGAACTGGCACAACTGATGTGGGATGCAAAAACAGCCCATGAAATTAGCGAAAAAGCAGGAAATTGTCCTACAAAAATACTTCCTATCCCTAAAATAAGTGAACTTATGGTGACTCGTTTGCGAGAATATCCCTCTCCCGAAGCTTACATGGAAAAGAGATTGGAAGAATTAGAAAAGTTGGCAAAATCTATGTAAAAAGTTTACCCTTCTATAGTTACTAACAAATTTATATTTTGAACTCTCAATCCCTTACTATGAAAAAATTCTAATATGGAGAGGTTCTAAGGTTAAAGAATATGAAATTACACCCCTGAGAGAAAAGCTAATAAGTCAAAATGTTTTATATCAACTCTTAAGATTTGACCCTGCTGCTTTCTATCTACTGTTAACGATGACAGAAAAAGATTCTTATACACAGCCAGAATTAGAAGAGAGAATAAAAAGGTGGCTCGATCCTCGCCTTGATAATATTTCTCAATGTGTCAGTAAAAGTTTAGATACTTTGATGGATTTAGGTATTGTTGGTTCTGATTGGAAAATAGTTGATGACCAATATAGAAAGGTGTACTTCGTTTTAGAAAAGAAATAAGCTCTTTTAACTTTTAAAGGTAAACTTTTAGAATCTATAAATAAGGGTCTGTAGTCTAACGGTTAGGACACTACCCTCACACGGTAGGGATCGCGGTTCGATTCCGCGCAGACCCATCTAAAACAAGCTGAACTTATCTCTAGGCAGTTTAAATTTCTCTATAGCAACTCTCATGCTCTCTGGCTCAGAAAACCCCTTATACCTGTTGAGAAAATTAGAATAACGAACTGCCCCTACAACCTTTTCCAAGTCTTCTTTCAACATTCCTGCTATTAGCTTACATGAATTGTAAGTTTGAGTCTCGAGAAGCTTGATTTCTCCTTCTATCGTTCTAATAAACTCTTGGTCTGGCTCATAAACAGAAAACTGAGATTTATTAACAATATCTTTCATAAGTTGCTTCGATCCATTTTTGTTCAAGCTATAAGTTACTATCGAGGCTTCTCCATCCCGAGTCCGTACAAGAGTAAAATCGACTATAGGCTTAAAGCAGAAAGCTGCTAAGAAATCTCTTCCTACCTCCTTTTTCACTGGAGCAAACTCAATTGTACTGTATGAATAGAGCCTGCTCAGCTCCTCCAACTCCATCTCAAGTCTTCCTAATATACCATGCGAACAAAATTGCTCATATTCCCAAGTAACTATTTTATCTTCAATCGAACGTTTAACACTCATAATAATCACTTGACCAAAAAGAATTTATACTCGAAGAAACAATAGAATAACACTTCTAGGAGAAGCAACGTATGTTACACTTAGCTATCCAAAAAGGTGGCTTGAATGAAGAGAGAATTGGTAGCCCTGATTATAGCCAACACGCTAGCCTCCGTAGGCTCAGGGTTAGTCGGACCTATATACTACCAATACTCTCAGAACCTTTCTCTAGACTACTTAAGCCTGACAAACGTCTTTGGGACTTTTTGGATTGTTGTAGCTCTTTCTGAGATAGCTTTCGGGTATATCTCTGACATTATCGACAAAAAAGTTTTAATTTGTCTTGGTAGTGGACTAGCTTCTTTGGCTACCTTGTCCTACATGCTAGTAAAGTCTTTGCCCCAGCTCTTCGCTGTCGAGGTATTGCTTGCAGTAGCATCTGCCATGCAGTTCCCAGCACTCACTTCCTACTTGTCAAAAATCTCAGAAGAAAACAAAAGAGGAAGATCCTTTGCACTTATAGATTCTACAAGCACTCTATTCTACGGCCTAGCAACGATACTTTCTGGTGTTATGCTAACTTTCTTCAGCTTAGAAGCATTGCTTGCCATCTCTTCTGCCTTACAAGCATCCTGGGCTTTTATCATGCACAGAAGAATAGAAAGTAAGTCACTTTAGCTTTAACTTCATAAAATCGTAAGCAACCTTCGTGTTTGGAAAGACTTTCTTTGCTGTTTTTTCCAGTACAGAAGCGTCAGTATACCTTCTGCTTATGTGTGTGAGTATAAGCTGCTTTACTTCAGCTGCTTTAGCTACTTGAGCTGCTTGCTTGACGTCTGCATGTGCCTTCCCTTCCTCTTCTTCAAGAAAAGTACTGTCATGAATCAGTAAGTCACTGTCCTTAGCAATTTTTATCACATTGTCACAAGGCTTTGTATCACCTGTATAAACTACCTTCAGACCTTTCTTCACTTTTGCTACTTCTTCCAACTTTATATCCTTACCCTTAACAGAAACTGTACCGTATTTTTTAAGCTTCTTCAACCAACTTCCTCTTCTCAAGCCAAGCTTTTTAAGCTTCTCCACGTCTATGCTCCACCTATCCTTTTCCTGGAAGCAATAAGCTACAGAAGGCACTGTGTGCAATACAGGAATTGAATAGACCTCATACTCTTCGGCCTCGTCGATTTTAACTATTTCCTCACCCTCAAACGGCACGTTTATAGCAGTAACAGGAAACCTTAAGCCAAAGTAGCCTAAGTCTACTATGTCTGAAACAAACTTTTCTGCTTCTGGACCAAAGATTTTCAGCTCATCCTTTCTTTTCTCCAGGTTCATGGTCTGTATCAAGCCTATCAGACCAGCAAAGTGGTCAGCATGCCAGTGTGTTATGAAAACTTTGTTTATGTCCATGAAGCTTATTCCAGAGAGCATGAGCTGTTTTTGCGTGCCTTCCCCACAATCAAAAAGTAGTGTATCTTTGTTTTCGCCAAAGTACTCTAGAACAATAGCAGGGTGAGACCTTTCCTTGCTTGGAATACCAGAAACTGTACCCAAAAAAGTGACTACAATCATAAATAGAATTAGTGCGGATAAGATTAATTTCTTAAGCTGTTAGCTTTTCTTTCTGGAAAAACTTTTTCAAGAACATTCCGAACTCTGGATTTCTTTCTGCTATCTTCATTATCCCTTCTATGTCGTCTATTACATCAAACCCATGTACCAATCGCTCAGCTACATGGTTTGGTATCCCCTTTGCTAACAGTATCTCCAAAGGCTTTTTAAGGCTGTCCTCTATCTTGTTTTTTGCTGTTAGAAACTGTCTTTTTGTTTCTGCAACCCATCTGTTCTCTTCCACGTAAGTTAATTCCTGTGAATGCTTTTCCAAGAACCTCTTAGAATCATCCTGGTCAAAGATAGGCGGTCCTATGTTCTTCTGGATAAAAGGTAGCCTATATACCTCCATCTCAAGAACTACACAAGCAATGAACCTCTCATCTGTAAAAGCATCTCTCCAAAGTACCTTGAACTCGTACTTAGTTTCTTCTAGAATGCTCTCCAACCTTTCACCAAACCTTCTAAGCTGCGGCCAAAGTATGTCTGGAATTATTTTTGGTGGAATAAACTTTACTATCAGTAGTTGAGTTCCTCTCTCGTTCAAAAACTTTCTCAACTCTTCCTCGGTAATAGGTTGCACTTTCTTTGGGAAGAAATCCTCCTCTTTTGGCTCTTTTAGAAACTCTCTTGCAACCTTCTTAAACAGGAAAAAATTCTTAGAAGAAAGAGCAGCTGTTGCGTTTCTGTTCTTGTCAACAGGGTCTATCAGTATCAAGGCACTTCCTCTGAAATCCTTCCTTAACTTTGGATAGTCAGTTTTTTTGTAAAAGCCTGCTACGTCTATGACTTCTCCTGGCAGCCATTTATCTACAGCCTTTAAGCACTCTACAAAATTCTTGTACTTTATTATCAAAAGCTCACTAACATAACCGGATATACCCTCTGTCTTTGCATCAGCCCCGTAAAGATCGTGTGCTTTCAGAAACTGTTTCAAAAGCCTTACTTCATTGGCCTGAGTTCTTTTCAAGTTTTTTTCTATGTACTTCACGTGGAAAGGCGTTCTGTCTACAGCAGACTTTATGCTTTCTGCAGAACTAACTGCAAAACAAGGGACTATGTCAATCTTCATGCCTTCTACAATACCTGAAACATACGGATGCTCAGCATACTCGATAGAAAAAGTGCCCTTCAATCTCTTGATTGCTGATTTGCCTATTTCTAGACCAACTTTTTCTAGCTTTTCTTTTTTCATGCTCTCTGGAAAGAGCACAAAAACGTCAAACTCAAGCTTGTCTGGGAGCCATGTATCCCTTGTTATACTGCCAGCAAGCATAGCTTTAGCCTTATACTTCCTACAAAGCTTGTTTACTATAGATAATGCTTTTTTAGAGAGCAATTTTAACTTCTTTTCCTGATCTTTAGTAGGTTTTATCTTTTTTAGAACATTGGCAAGAACTTTCTTGTAATTTTTTCCCATAATCAATTAATAGTCTTTCGTCGATAAATTGCTGTTTGTCCTTTCTCTTGATTTGTTACCACCAAACAGTAATCTTTAAATATTAGTTACTACTATATAGTAAATATGAACGGAAGACCTGAAGAAGCTAATGTCTTAGAAGAAGAGTTGTTCGAAGCTAAGCAAGCACTCTTTACAGCAAGGTCAGTAAAAGAGCTCAAGTTTTTACAGAACAAGATAAACTACCTGAGCAAGAAGTTAAGAGAGATCAACTCTTCTCGCATACAGTAACAAAGCTTCCATCGTCCTTGTACATTTTTTTAATTTTCAGACCTGCCCTAACAAGCTCTGTTTCTAGCTCTTGTTGGCTGTACAAGTGGTAGAATCTTTTGTAAGCATTGCCTTTATAATGCCATACCTTGTAAGTGTCGCCAAACTCAAACTTTTTCTCGAAAATGTTCAGAAAGTAATCCTGCAAAAACCTTGGATAGTACCGACGCCATACTGTTATAAGGATCTTCCCATCTTTCTTGAGTAGCCTAGCAACGTTCTTCAAAGTTTCTACCCTTAAACCAGAAGTTGGAATGTGATGAAGAGCTCTGCTGAAGACTATAACATCAAAGCTCCCTTCTTTAAAAGGTAGTTCAAGTACGTCAGCAACCAAAAGGTTTGCAGTAAAGCCTTTTTTCCTCAAGAATTTTTTTGCCTCTCTTATCATGTTGTGTGAGAAGTCAAAACCTACGCATTTCATACCTTTCTCTAAAAATGGTAAGAGGTTTCTTCCGTTGTTGCATCCTATGTCTAGCACAAGCCCTTTCACAGAACTGGAAAATTCTTTAACTTCTGGCCATGGTGTAGCTTTTAGATGAGACCAACAGTCTGCAATAGTGTTGTAAACTTCTCTCAACCTTTTTCTCTCTTCCAAAGCTTTCTTCAAGACTTCTTCCATAATTTCAATTTGTTCTTCAAAAAAGAAATAGCCCCGGCCAGATTCGAACTGGCGTCCTCTGGTTTCTTTCGACGACCAGAGCCAGATATTCAAGGCTGACTTCCTTGACCGCTAGACGACGGGGCTATGTAATTAGATTGTCTCTACTCCTTAAAATTCTTGAATAGAAAGAATAACTGAAAGTAATTGTAAATTCTATATATGAAAGCTCAGGTGGCTTTGGAATACTTGATAATAGTCTCTTTTGCCTTGCTTGTACTAGTTCCTTATGTGCTTTATTTGAACGATTTATCGCAAAGCTATAGCGAAACTAACAAGCTAACAGTAGCAAGAAATTCTGTCGACAAGCTTGGAAGAAACGTTGATTGGGTTTATTCGCAAGGCGAGGGCGCAAAGATAGAAACTGAAATTTTAGTGCCTGATGGTGTAGAAAGCATACAATTCTTAAACAACACGATAGTCTGGAAGGTTAGAACTACTGCAGGTGTTTCTGATGTTTTCTACACAGCTGTTACTAACGTGACTGGTAACATACCAACTACACCTGGTTACAAGATAGTCTTGATCCAAGCCTTTAGAGGTTATGTAAATGTTAGCACAAGCTAGCACTGAATTCCTTGCTTTCGTATCTTTGCTTTTAGTCTTAGTGTTCCTAGTAGTGTATAAAAACTATCAGTCTGCTGCACAACTAGAAGAATACAAAAGTTATCAAGAAGCCCAGAGTCTTGCAAACGATATAGCTTTTGAGATAAACCTTGCTTTAAAAGCTGGTGATGGCTATTCTAGAAAGTTCTACGTAAGCAAAGAAGTTTACGGTATATCCAACTTCACAGTAGAAGTTAAAGATTATGAAGTGAAACTAAAGTGGAGCAAAGGTGAAGTTACTGCAAGCATACTCACAAGAAACATTATTGGAACGATAAAAACGGGAGAAAACGTTGTCAAAAATGTAAACGGTGAAGTATATGTGGAATAAAGGACAGACTTTTACCTACGATTTTTTCATGGCTTCAATAATATTCTTTATACTATTAGTAATTGTTTTCAGCTATTGGGCATATGCAATGAAAGAAACCGAAGAAACAAGAAGAAGAGAAGATGCTTTTAACTACTTGATCGCTGCTTCACAAGTATGGTTTAAGGAAGGTTATCCAAAGTATTGGGATAACAGCTCTGTGATAGAAATAGGGCTTGCCAACGAAAGAAAAATAAACGTTACAAAGTTGCAAATTCTAAATTCTTCTACCGGCTACCAAAGATTTCTCTCTTTGCTAAACATAGGACATTACAACGTTTTTTACAACGTGACTGATGAAAATTCTCAAACAATATTTTGGTTTGGTGCTCAACCCTCGCAAGCAAAGAATGTTTATCAGATAGAAAGAGTTGGTGTGCTAAACAACAAGACTGTAAAAATAAAAACGATACTATGGGATTGAGATGAAAGGTATTGTTTTCAGCACAGATGCTCTAATTGCAGTAACTCTTGGCTTACTACTGCTAAGCTTGATTCCATTAACCTTTGAAAGTAGACATGAAGAAGCTTCTTTTCAATCTTTAGGCTATCAGGCAAATGATTTGCTATCTGTTCTAGAAACTTTAACAGTTTCCGACATAAGTCAAAAACCAACTGTCTCAAGCCTAATAGCACAAGGAATAATAAAAGATAAGGATTTGAACAAGACTGTCCTAGACTTAATAGGAACTTTTTGGTATTCTGGCAATGAAAGTATAGCCAGAAACATAACAAGAGAAGTGTTAGAAAGCTTGAGTAATAGATGTTTTAGTCTACAAACTGATGGCGATACAATCTACAGCTCTGACTGTCCTCCAAGCAATACAGTTGCTGTATCTTTCAGGACTGCATCTGGATATGGAATAGGCAAACCCATTGCTGGATATATAGCAAGGGCATGGGCTACAAAAGTCAAAAAGAACAACACTTTAATTGTCAAGGGTGATGTAATCTCAAGCAGTGTTAAAAAACCAACTGGAGGAAATAACAAGAATTATGTTAATATAACCTATGACTTAAACATACCTTCTTCAGCTGTGTTGATAGACTCCTACTGGTTTATAGAGGCTGCATGGACTGATAACAACCTAAAGGCTTACATCAACGGTGTGTACATTCCAGGAAGTAGTGCATTTGGTAGTGTACTTTTGACTCATCTTAATTCTTACCTTCAACCAGGCCACAACAGTTTAACCGTAGTTTATAGTTTTGGGTTTAACGGGGAAGAAGGAGGTGATGATGGTGCATCACACTTTGTTTTGAACTATTCCATCGAGGAAAGAGAAACATTGCCACCAAGAAATAAAGTTTATTTTGCTAGTGTTTACTCTAATTGCTCTATCCGATACAAAAAACCAATATTTGTCCCTGGAGATGTGAAAAATTTGACTGTTAACCTAACTCTAATAGGATCGACCGTAACTCTTAGACTTGTGTTCGAAGGTCAAACTTATAACATTTCTACAAAAAATGTTGTTAACAACAATGCATACTGGAACGATTCAGAAATAAGGAATGCTTTAAATTCTTATAACCTTTACTATTCGAACTTTAGCTCTAAGTATTTCTGGTTCGTGGTTGAAGTAGACACATACCATTCCCTAGAATATTTGGGACTGAGAAGAGCGATCCTTAACAGCTCTTATGTTGAGATAAATGCAACCTACAGAACTCAAACTTACGGTTACATAGATTTAACAAGAGTTGTCCCTCTCTATTCCAAATCAAACCAAGATTGGGACGGCTTCTACAGGTATGTTGAATGGAGATTCAATTCTTCTGGTATACCACTTACCCTGGATTCTCAGCTGGCCTGGCTGTACTATGACGGAAGTGATCCTTCACAAGAAATTAAGGCAAATTCTATAACTTTGTACAAACATCCACCTCAACCACTGATAGTTGAACTAGCAAGGTTTGGGTACACAAACATAAGCGGAGAAATAATAACAGGCATAAATTCCTATTCTATGGAATTTGGCAATGGTTATGCTATAAATCCATCTAACTCGTTAGTAGATTATACCTATCTACTGCCATCCCTTGTAGGTTATGGGGATGTTTTTAACACATCTGAACTTGCTGTAGACGATGCAACAAAAAGATTAAAAAATTTATGGGTCGGAGAAGATTTGTCGTTAGTAGACGTAAACGTGGAGAATAAATCTCTATACGGAATACAATGGCTTTGGGGGCCTGGACTGTTTAAGTTGTCTGTGTGGTAATATGAAAGGAATATTCTTCAGCTTGATTTTAGTCTTTCTCTTGTTTACACTCATAGCTATAGTGCTCATGCAAAAATCACTTGTCACGCATTATTCTTCTCAAGTAGCAATAGAAACTAGGGCTAGTGCAATGGAAGGGTTTTACGACGATTTGATCGAAGATTCAAAAAGAGCTATGGAAATAATCAGCAAAAGAGCTATAGCTTCAGCTATAAGCTACATCGTCTCAAACGGTACTGCTCTATCTGCAGCAAACGAAACAATAACGGAGCTTATACTCAACGGCACGATAGACGGAAATGAACAACCTTTAATGAACGAATCTACAATCATCGACTGGAAAAACAAAATAGAATACATTGGACTAATGGAAGGGTTTGAAACAAGTATAAGCATAGAAAATATAACTGTTCTACCTTTTGATAGCTATGACCTAAAAATAAGTTATTCTATTTTAGCTAAATTGTACGACAAAAATTTTAACATGAACCTTACAAGAAGTGAAAACCTTGCTGTACTTGTTGACATCATCGGATTTGAAGATCCTCTATATCCACTCTATACTTATGGACGTGTTGTAAATACTTTTGTTAAAAGTCCTCACTGGCTAAACTATTCAGGTGAAGACCTAACAAACTTACAGGATGATCTAAACAATTCTTATTATCATCCTAGCAAAGATGGAGCAAGCTTTTTGGATAGATTAGAAGGTAAATGCATCATGCAAGAGAAGTATAAGCTCGACAGCACCATAGGATTAGAAAGTTTTGTAAACAAGGATAGCTTGGCTGGCTTGGATATACCTGTCTACACAGAAAGAAGTAGTATAGACTACATATATTTTTGTGGGTTAGATGTACAAGCCTATCAAATTAGTGGTATGCCAAGTAGTTTTAGGCTCGATAATCAAACAACAGTCTTAGATAAGACCCATCTAGAAATATATAATGTTAGTGAAAGGGTAATCTCATGAAAAGAATCGTAATAAGCATTATAATCTTGTTAGCAGTAGTAATTATAATCTGCGTAGCTTTTCTGATCAAAAATCCAGAGGTAATAAAGGAAATAGGAAAAGGTCTAGCTGGAAAAGAAACTACAACTACCACCATTACCGTCACGACTACAACTATCCCAAATCAAACAGGAAACGCTACTACCCAGATAGAAAATCAAACTAATGCTACTGTCCCTGGAGGCCAGCCTACACAGCAACAAGCTAAGAATGTATCAGAAAAAATACCACCAGAAATCACAAACCTTTGCCTAAGCAAGCCAAGTGCAGCAGCTTCTAATCAAACACAGATAATCACATCAAGCAAGGGTATGGTATACTGTCTGAACCAGAAATATCCATACTACTTAGCGATGGAATTAAACAATAGCAACCTAACAACTTGGGTTTACGATTATCCTGAGACTGTAGAAAACTTTAACTTGAGTTATGAAAAAACACTCTACTATCTGTTTGTAGGTGATGTCTCAGACATGAAAATAGAAAATTTTTACATGACTGGTAATGCCTCTAGTTACTTCTCTATAGGAGATTACACTGAATACACTATCCAGAAAATGGAAGATGGAATACTGAAAGAAGAGTTAGTTGCTATCCTTCCTTTTGATGCTAACAATGAAACAATTAATAAAACAGAAGGATGGGAAGAAATTAAATTTTATCTAAAGACAACTTTAAAAGATTTCTACTTGGGCAACCTTTTTGTTGAAATAAAATAAAAAAGATTTAAATTCTGCAAACCGGGCTATCGGTATGTGTTAGACCTGAAGACAAGTCTATGTAATTAATGGTTATATAGTTCGTTCCTGTTGTAAAAGGTGTTGCATCTATGTACAAATCTGTTCCACCTTCAACTCTCTGATTGAGAGCGCTATTAGTTTTTCCTTTATCAAAATATATGCCTAATGTTGTACCTCCTAACGTAACATTAGTAATGTTTATAGCCTTTCCGGTAGGAGCTCTTATTACTAGCAATTTATCTGTAGTTGAGTAGTCGATGTATCCAAAGTAACTAAACTGACTACAAGGCACTCCTCCTTTACCTGGTGTGAAAATACCCATTGCATACAACGCTGCAATCACTGCAATTACTATCAAGATTGCCCATCCATAAGTCATCAGATATTCCATTGCAGCTTGTCCTTTCATACTTTTCACTTAATAATATTTAGTAAACCTATTTTAAAAGCTTTATCAGAGCGTAGCTGCAGGCGTCAGAATAGTCACAAACTGAGAAATTACAAGCTTGCTTACTATGAAAATTGTTATGTTTAACAAAAGCAAGATTGGGATATACTTTATTCCTGCCTTTTCATTACCTTCCTGTAACAAACCTATAAGCAAGCTACCAAAAATAGAGTTTACTGCCAACAGGGAAAAGGAGTAGAACCTGAGGAAGTCTGGCGAATAAGAAACAAAGCCTATCCTCAAACCGCCTATGGTAGCATACCTTGTAGCTTCTCCTATCTTTAAAGTCGAGCCTATGTTGCTCATTGTCTCTACCAAGTAAGTCGAAAAGCTAAAGAGTAAGGGTGCAGCAAGCCCAGTCGCTATGAAAATGAATATAGCATACATACCAACCTGAGCTGCAACCTCTTTCTTGAGCAGCTTTAAGTTGCGTATATCCTCTGAAGTCTGTTCTAAAAGGCTTGCCATCTCACCTCCTTTTCTCATTCCTTCCACGATTAAAGTAAAAGTTCTTTCTATGATCCTTGACTTTACCCTTTTTCCCATAGATATCAAGGTCTCTTCCAAAGGCTCGCCAGCAACTGCCTTACTTGCAGCAAACCTTATCTCCTTTTCTAAGCTACCAAACTCAGGTCTTGCTGTAAAGAGCAAAGCCTTATCAGGAGTTAAACCAGACCTTATGTTAGCAGCCATGAGCTGTAAAGCATCTGGTAACACTTCTTCAACGAACTTACCCCTCTTATCACCTATCAAAATTATCAACAAGTCTATCAGCAATTGGAAAACAAAAAATACAGCAAACAACGCAACAAGAGCAAACAAAGAATATCCTAGAATCAAAACTGCTGCATATGCAACAAGAGCAAAAGCTAAACTGTACAAAAAGGAAAAGGATAAGAACTTTTCAACGCTCATGCTAACGTCTGCATAAATCAACTGATTGCTCAACCACTGCATATAAGATTTTGGATAAAACCTTCTTATCTTCTTGTACACGTTTTCTACTTTCATACTTCCACACTCGGCCTCCTACTTTTTACCATACCTATGAACATGAACTGGAAGATGGCCAAAACAAAAATAAGCACATAAAAAACTATCTCTGGAACTGCAATTCCGGAGAAAGTGGAAAATATTATCAAAAAAGTAACTCCCAAAGTAGGCATTATTATCGTCATCATCATGTACATCAGAGCTAACGGGCTTAATTGTGCGCCATACTTTCTTATCTTTACTTTTTGCTCTTCAGAAAGGTTTAAAGCAAGAAGCTCTAGAGTGCTTCCTAGATCACCACCAGCACGCAAGCTATTTATTATCTGCCACAAAGCTCTCCTAAAATGTAAGTTTGGATTCTTGAAAGTTAGCTCTTCTAAAGCTACTATCTCATCCTTACCTGTTGCTATTTCTTTCGTGCATTCTTCCAACTCTTTCGATATTATCCCGTAACTTCCCTTGGAGACAGAAACTAAGCCGTCAAAGAGTGAAACACCAGACCTTACTTGAATGAACAAATGTCTTATGGCAAAGAGCAAGTTCTTCTCTATTTCTCTGTCACGTCTTGCTACTAGCAAGTTTGGATAGAAGAGGATGTACATGTAAGAGATTGCTGCAAACATACAAGAAAATGGAATGGATAAAAGTAAAGGATTTTGATAGTTCACTGCTTTAGCTAAACTGGTGAAAAGAGAGAAAATGAGGAAAAACCAAAAGACTGATGAAAACATTGCTACAGCCAAGTATTCCCTAGCTTTTAGCTTTATTCCTGCCTGAATAAGCTTAACTTCGATAGAAGGCATAGTCTTTGCTGCAGGCGATGAAAAAAAGAAAAATGCTCTAGCGGGCTTTAAAGCTTTATCGAGCGGTAATGGTACAAAAGGTATTCTTTTTATTTCAACCATTCTTCTATCACTTTATCCGGAGATTCTTTCATCCTCTTTAGCAAGAAATCTGGGTCTGAATAGTAAATAGCAACTATCCTTCCTATCTTGTTTATGTCGCTAACATGGTTCTTAACCAGCCACTTTAGAATGTCTATCTTTTCTTCCAAGCTCTGCTTAACTTCGTTATCGCTCATACCAGTGTGAATCCTTATTTCCTCTAGAACCCTGTAGCTATCGTTTGCTTTTTCTATTTCATCCTTAGAAGGTCTCCATCTGTAAAGAGTGTTTATGGTAACACCGCCCTTCTCACCTCTTGGAACTAGCTCGCTAAGCTGAAGCATTCTTCTTATACCAGTTCTTCTATCTCTGAAAGCTACAGCAAACATGTGCAAAGCTTCTACTACAGTCTCTGGAACGTTTATTGGTGGGTTGCACAGCCTTTTCAAAGCCTGCTCCGCTGTGTCTGCATGCAAGGTAGCATAGACTGAATGACCCGTATGCATTGCTTCAAAAAGAACTTCTGCTTCTCTTGCTCTTCTTATCTCACCGACTATAATTCTATCAGGCCTCATCCTCAAGCTGTTGACCAGCAAGTCTAGCATGCTTACTCCACCCAATCCTTCTGGGTTTGGTTCTCTTGTAGTCAGTGGGACCCAATGGAGGAATTCGGGAAGTTGAAGCTCCCTCGTGTTGTGAGCAAGAACATTGTTACAAATAAAGTTTTCATTTTCTTCTACTGAAAGATCGTAAACGTATCCTTCAAAATCGATCTTTCTTATCTCCTTAACTTTATCCCAAAAGACATCGTTAGTTACTAGCTCGACCAATCTCTTTCCGTTAACAGGATTGTTAAGTCTTTCAACGTTTTCCATGTTCTCGTTCACAAGCCTTAGCAAATGTTCCCTACCTATGTTTGACCCTTTCAAATATACCCTATGCCAACTCTTCCAATAAGAGTATGTATTAAACGAGTTTCTAAATACATACTTTAACTCTCTAAACACATGCTTAGGCAATGGTACTATATCAGCAACTTCATGCCACCTTCCACGCAATAGCTGGTTTAATTTTATTCTCTTGTACTCTTGCTCAAAGTTTATGAACCTTGCAAAATTCTCCATAAACCTTTTAGAGGATATTCTGCACTCCCAGTAAGGCTTGCCTTGTTTATCCTTATAGAAGCCTTTCCTCAAAACTATACCAAAATTGAGCAAAAGTGTCTCTAGATCGTTTGCCAAATTTGCAGAATATGTGGAAAGCTTTACTTCATTCTTACCAACCCAGCCTTCTGCTGAAAACAAACCCTTCAAAAATTCAGATTTTAGTTCTTGTCTAAAGGAAAATACAACCTCTGGTATTCTCTTAGTAAAGGAATCCCCAACAAAACCAAGACTAATCATAAGTTGCTTGAGTAAAGAAGAGTTTATCATTATAGAAAATCCGTCAGAATGTCTCTTTGGCGAAATACCATACTTTTTACAAAAGTTTCCTAGCCTTCTTAAAAATTCTTCATCACTCATAGTTATTATGATGCTATTTTTGTCGTAGCATCCGTCACCAACCCAGCAACCTAACAAGAACGCAAAATCCTTATCGATCTTAAACCTTACTGGAAGGCTTAGTCTGCCTTTAAAGACGTAAAGGTCTTCAAACTCTGCTTCACTAACGTTTTTTATTCTTCTAAACAAGCTAATAGGCAGAACTCCTTTAGTTCTGTAGAACCTTCTCCTACTCCTCAGTCTAGTAGGTATATTTTCTATAAGGAATTTCCTACCTTCCTTTCCGTTCAGAAAATCTTTAAGCTTTCCACCTTTCACAAAAACTTTAGGATCTTTGAGCACCTCTATTAAATTGATCTCATCTATGCTATCAGGTAGCACTAGATACCTTGGTGTAGCTATGTAAGAACCTTCTCTTAATTCCTGAACCTTTACAGGCAGTATTGATAGATCTTGAGATAGAGAAAAAAGCGAGTGGTCTCCAGTTGTCTTTATCGTTTTTCCCGAAGCTAATAAAATTTCGTACAGAGGCTTTTTGACCTTATGCCTTAAAATTTTTCTTACTTTTCTAAACTCAACTTTACCCTCTTTATTTATCGATAAAACTTCAAGGTTAGCCGGAAATACCTCATCAGAAGTATCTAACAGTTCCTTTATTTTTGTCCTTCTAATCTTTCCGTCCTCTTTCAAAAGAATTTCTTCTTCTCCACTAACACTGTCCTCTATGGATAGCACTCTATGGTTTGGAGGTATGAAGTTCATGAAAACGTTCAGCATAGAAGTTTTACCTGTTGCAGTACCACCAGTAACTATCATGTTTAGCTCGTATTGAACAGCAAGCCAAATCCAGGCAGCAACCTCATAGTTTAAAGTTTTATTCTCTATAAAATCGACTATAGTCCAAGGTGACCTTCTAAACTTTCTTATTGTTATTGTATTGCCAAAGGTTGAAATTGGAAAAAGTGTTGCGTTTACTCTGTCTCCAGTAGATAAATGAGCATCCATCAAAGGGTTCAAGACTGTTATCTGCCTTCCTACTTTTCTGCCTATGTTGTTCGCATAGTTTAGAATGTCGTTTTCAGACTTTATCTGCAAAGTTGTCTTAAGCCAGCCAAACTTTTTATGGTAGACCCAAACAGGCTCTCTTACACCGTTTACAACTACTTCTTCTACGTTAGGGTCTGCTAGTAAAAACTCTATCCTGCCAAGACCGAACATCTCCTGAATAAGCAAACCTATCAGTATGTCTCTTGTTTCCTTTGTTAAAGTTGGTATTTCCTTCTGCAGTAAAGCAGTTCCCTTATCGTAGAAAGTTTTTTTCATTTTTTCTATAGAAGTAGGGTCCATCAGCTCTGTTGTCTTGACTGGAATTTCTGTCAAAAGAGTAGTCCTTACCTTGTCTAGCAATGCAAGCGTGGCAGGTGCAACTTCTGGAACTTTTAAATCGTATACGGGTACAAAATCCTTTGTCCTCGCTATGTTTATGGTCGTCTTTATTTTATCGGCTTCTACGTTATAACTTTCCAAAATTTTTTCTGCCACATATATAATTTAGTTTGTAATAAAAAATCGTTTATAACTTGGTTTTCAGCTTGACTGAAGGATTTCCTACAACAGGATACTCCACCTCTACTAAACCATGCTCCTCCAGCACCTTACACCAGTTCTCTATCAAACTTTCTGGAACGCTCAGCCTGTTAGAAAGCTCTTTAAAAGTTTTCTTACCTTCCTTCTCCAGAAGTGCTACCATCTCATCAACTTTCGTAAAGACCATCTGTTTTATCTCTTCCTTAGACTTGCCCCTTATCAAGTCAGTCCTGGTTATTATCCCAACCAAGTTTTTTCTCTTGTCCAGAACCAAAAGTCTTTTTATCTTAAACTTTGCCATCTTCTTCTCTGCTTCTTCTATCGTCTCATGCTGATAGATGCATATAGGCTTTTTCATCACATCGTTTACCTTTATCCTTGCTAGCATAGACCTTTCGTCCTCTGCCAGGTCTTCAAGTGTATCCCTTTTCAACAGATTCAGAATGTCTGTCTTGCTTATCTCGCCGATGAAAAACTTTCTATCAAGAACAGGTGCACCAGATATGTTCTTGCTCAAGAAGAGGTCTGCAACCTTGTCTAGGGTAGAAGAAGGACTTACAGAAATTATCTTTCTTGTCATCAGCTCTGAAACTAAAACTTTTCTCTTCTCTACTCTCCTTACTCGACCGAGCTTTACCAGTCTTCTTATCCTTTTTCTACGCATGACAACAGGCTTTACAGGTTCTTCAGTCTTTCTTTTAAAAAGAGACTTTAACCACTCGAATACCATGATTTATTTTTTCGTTTTAAGATATTAAATAAAAGCTTAAACGATAAATATTGATAAGTATGAGAATTTTACAGCTGCACGTAAACTATGTAGAGTACGAGCCTATAAAAAAGGAAATTGCTAAGGCTGAAGAGGCTGAAAAGAAAAAGTACAGGTTTGAAGATATACTGCTCCTGCTCACTTGTGTAGAAAAGAAAGATGATATAGAAATTGGCAAAAAAGCTATAGAAGATGTGAAAGAATTTTTAGGTAAGCTAAAACTAAACAGAATTCTGATATATCCTTTTGCTCACTTGAGCAATGAGATTGCTGAGCCAGAAGAAGCTTTAAAAGTTGTTAGAGAGATGGAATCTTATGCAAAAAGCTTGGGTATAGAAACTTACAGAGCGCCGTTTGGATGGAACAAAGCCTTAACAATTTCTGTAAAAGGGCATCCATTAGCAGAACAGTCTAGAGCTTACACGAAAGAAAGCATTAAAGAAGAGAAGCACGTGGAGATGAAAAAAGAATATCTGATACTAACAGAAGACGGAAAGCTTTTCACACCAGAAGAATACAAGTTCAAAAAAGAAGAGGAAAATTTTAAATTTCTGGTAGATAAAGAAGCCTTAGGCATAGAGTCTAAAGCTCGTGGAGAACCAAAGTACATAAAATTCATGAAAAAGTTTGGCTTTGACTGGGAACCTATGGCTGATGTAGGCCACATGCGATTTGGCCCTGAGGCAGCGCTCGTGTTTGACCTAGTTGCTGACTATTCTCAAAAGCTTGCTCAATCAATAGGAATTCCAGTATACATGATAAAAGGAAGCAATATGTTCAACATGAGCATAGATGCCATAAAAGAACATGCTGGTCTGTTTGGAAGTAGGATGTACAAAGTAAACGTCGAAAACAAAAGTTTTGTGATGAGGTATGCTGCATGCTTCCAACAGTTTGCTGTAATTAGAAACTGGCAAATAAGCTACAAGAATCTACCTTTTGGTGCTTTTGAAGTTGCTGATAGCTACAGGCTTGAACAGTCTGGTGAGCTTCTGCTCTCTTTCAGGTCAAGAAAATTTACCATGCCTGATTTGCACGTGTTCTGTAAAGACTTGGAAGAAGCGAAAGAATGGTTCTTCAAGCTTCATGAAAAGATATACGAAGAAATAAGAAAGCTTGGAAGGGAGTACTACTCTCTTTACAACCTGACATCTAAAGAATTTTTTGAGGAAAACAAAAGCTGGATACTGAAGCTTGTAAAGCATGAGAAAAAACCTGTACTGTTGTGCTTCTATCCTCCTGGGGCAAACTACTACTGGACTTTAAACATAGAATACTGCATCATAGACGAGATGAAAAGACCAAGAGAAATAGCCACTGTTCAGATAGATGTGGGAAATTCAAGAAGGTTTGGAATAAAGTTTACTGACAAGGACGGTAAAGAAAAATATCCTATCATTCTACACAGTGCTTTGATAGGCTCTGTAGAAAGGTATATCTACACAATCTTCGATACTGTTCTGAAGATGAAAAATCCTATGCTACCACTATGGCTCTCTCCAACACAAGTCAGGATATGTCCGATGAGTGACGATTTCAAGGAAGAAGCTGTTAGAATTGCAGAAAAGCTGAAGAATGAAGGCATAAGAGTTGATGTGGACGATAGAAGAGAGACCATCAACAGAAAAATAAGGGATGCAGAGGTATGCTGGGTTCCACTTCAAGCTGTCATAGGTAAGGAAGAAGTTAAAAGCGGCAAGCTTTCGGTTAGGTTTAGAGAAAGCAGTAAAATTGAAAGAATGAACCTAGAAGAATTGGTAAAATACGTTAAAGAAAGAACAGCAGACTATCCTTTCAGACATTCTTGTATGCCAATGCTTCTGTCTCAAAGACCGGTTGTATCTTAGTGCATAGGCTTAGAATGTTCCCAAACCAGCTGGAAGAGTGGATCTAGAACACTAGCCGAAGCATACTCACTCTTGCTCCATATACCTAAATCTTGTGTAGAATGTATTGCTTTATGGTCGACTAAACCAAAGAACATTTCCTTGCCATCAACTATAGCGAACCTACCATACAAAGGAATTTCCTTTTCGTCTACAAGCCTTACTTCTGCTACGCCAGTCAATGCTTTTAACACATCAGCATACTTTTCGTTAAAGTTTGTAGCAATTTTTATTTCAACTCCTTTCTCCTTCGCATTCTTCAAAGTATTGAAATTGTTAGTCACGACTTCACTCAGCCACTCAGGAGTTGCAACTATGTTTATCTTCTTGGAAGCATTCCTGAACATGGAATCTAGCTGTTGAGCTACAGAATACTTTCCTCTCAGAGCACCAGTTATTTCTTCAGGAGGAATCAACTTCATCCCTTTGCTAAAAATTTCCTTCAGTTCACGCATTACTGGAGAAGATTTGATATCATCTATCCTTTGTTGCATTTCTTTTATTCTTTCCTCCATCCTTTTCTTCACTCTTTCTAAAGCCTCTTCAGGTGGAATTGCCACATACCTTATAGGCTTGGTAGTCTGTACTAGCACAAAACCTTTCTCAACTAGAGATTGCAGTATATCATAAGCCCTAGAGCGTGGCACGTTTGCTATTTCTGAAAGCTCGCCTGCAGTAGAATTGCCACGTGCTAACAGGGCAACCCATATCCTTCTTTCGTACAAGTTCAACCCTATTCCTTTCAATGCATCCATTACTTTTGTAGACGCTAAAGCCATGAACTCACTTATTAGTGATTAACAGTGCAAACATTTAAATGTTTTTATCCTGCTCTGCCTTGACTTTCGTACAACGCCTCTACCCTGTCTATTGTATCGCATTCTTCAGGCGAACGGTCTTCTCTTATCCTAATTAACTTTGGAAAACGTAGAGCCATTCCAGACGTATAGCTTGGTGATTTTTGGATTTCCTGGTATCCTACTTCTACAACTATCGATGGTCTTACCTTTACTTCTTTGCCCTTTTCTTCGACTATCAAAGGTTTTAACACATCTGTCATCAGCTGGAATTGTTCTTCTGTCAAGCCAGTACCCATCATCCCGCAAGTTAAAAACTCTCCAGTATCTGGGTCACGACATGCTAAAACATAAGAGCTCAACCACTTAGCTCTTGCTCCTTCTCCCCAAGTAGCTCCGACTATGACTAAATCCAAAGTTTCCATGATAGGCTTTATCTTAAACATGGTACCAACGTGTCTGCCAAAAACATAAGGAGAATCTAAAACCTTCAGCATCAGACCTTCCTGCTTGGCTTCCAAAGCCTCTTTATAGAACTCTTCTAACTTTTTAACATCGTCACTAATAATTTGCTTTGTTAGCTGGAATTTTCCAGGAATTGTTTTTGTTATCCTTTCCAAGATCTTTCTCCTTTCTTTGAAGGGTTTTTTAATCAGCATCTCTCCTTCAACAGACAACACATCAAAGAGATTCACTTGAACCGGTATTTCTTTCACCATTCTATCGATGTCGTACTTCCTGTGTATCCTTTGGGAGAGAAGTTGAAAAGGAAGTGGCTTACCAGTTTTAACGTCTATTCCCAGAGTCTCTCCTTCTACTACACATTCCTCTGGCTTTAAGCATTCTACTGCAAGCCTTACCACATCTGGAAACTGTTTTGTTACGTCTTCCTGCCTTCTAGTGAACAAAACAACCTTTTTCCCCTTCTTCTCTATTATAGTTCTCATTCCATCATACTTGTACTCTGCGGCAATCTTTCCATACTTCTTCACAACTTCATCTATACTTTCCACCTTCTCGCCCAGCATCACTTGGAAAGGTCTGTCGAACTCTATCTTAGCTTGTTTTAATCCTTTTATACCCTTTTCTTTTGCAATCTTTGCAACTTCTCCAAAGTCTGAAAGAATGTTCCAAGCATAGTCTACTGCCTCGATGAAAGCTTCCTTCTCTTCTTTCTTTCTTGGGAGAAAAGCCTCAACTATAGCATCTCGAATTATTCCCTCTGCAACACCTATCCTTAGCTCTCCGAGTATTGTTCTAACTATGTACCTTGCTTCCTTTGGTTTTGCAAAAGTTACTAACCCAGCTATCAAGTTTAGCTTCTTTTCTTGTGAACCTTCTCCAGTAATAGTTGCAAGTTTTTGTAAACTCTCAAAAACATAGTCTACTGTAAGCTTTTTCTTAAAAAGAGAAATCTGTTTTTTCTTTTCTAGACATTTTTCTGCAGTCAGTCCAAGGTCACCAGTCTTTTTAAAGATTTCTTCTATTTCACCCACAGAAAAACCTGTTGCCTTTGAAACTGCTCTCATCATCATCTGTGTAGCAACTCCAAGCTCTAGCTGATAGTAAGAAGGAAAAACCCTACCCAAGCACAACAGAACTACATTCGGCAGTAATTCTGTAGGAGTTTTTGATAAAAGTTCAGCAACTATTCTAGTCTTTTCTAGCTTAGAGGATACAGACTCCAGTTTTTCATAAGTTTCTGCCAGGATTAAATAGTCCATTCTTGTCATTTAAAATTAATAGAAAGCAAGCTTATATCTTTTGTTGAAAATGTTTTATTCTTTTTTGTCCAATTCTTATATATGAATGTCTTTGAAGCTATCGTCGGGAGGAAGTCTATAAGAAAGTTTGAAAAAAAGGTTGTAGACGATAAGTTGATAGGAGTTCTCCTTTACATGGCAACACAAGCACCATCTGCCGGAAACGTGCAAGACTGGAGGTTTATCGTCGTTAAAGATGAGGGACAGAAGAAAAAGCTGTATAAAGCTGCTTTAGAGCAGGATTGTATACTAAATGCTCCAATTATAATAGTCGTGTGCAGTGACACTAAAAGCATTGGTCTAAAGTATGGTAAAAGAGGCGAAAATCTTTATTCAATTCAAGACACAGCTGCAGCTGTTGAAAACATCTTGCTCTCGGCATATGCTCTTGGCCTTGGTGCATGCTGGGTTGGGGCTTTCGATGAAGATAACGTTAAAACTGTGCTAGGACTGCCAGAATACGTAAAGCCGTATGCCCTAATACCAGTAGGATATCCTGCGGAAGATCCTAAAAAGCCTGAAAGAATAGATTTTGACAATTTGACATGGTTGAACAAGTGGGGAGAAAAGTACGAGATATCCTACATCATCCAACCAGGGATAAAAAGAGAGATTAAGCCTATTGGTAATACCATCGAGGAAAAGCTTAAAAAGGTTAAGAAGAATAAGAAAATTACGTTTGAAGAACTTTTAAGAATGTTGGCAGAATAAAGTTAAATACGTTAAAACAAAATTATTAATAGGCGATGGAATGAAAAAGGTTTTGCTTATAATCCTTGCATTGTTGTTAGTGCCTTTTTCAGCTTATGGACAAAAGTTGGTAGAAGCAACACCATCCAACGATGTTCTTACCTTGACTACTGGTGAATCAACATACGTGGATATTACAGTAAAAAACAACCAACCTTTTACCGATACTTTCTCTTTTTCTGTTTTCCCTTCTTCCTCCTCTGGTGTCAGTGTCACCCCAGAAAAGAATGTGATAACTATAGAAAGTGGTTCTGAACAGACTGTAAGGGTTTATTTTTCAGCACAAATAGATGCCCCAGAAAACTTGCTAAAGTTTTCAGTCTTAGCAAAGTCGTTGACTACTGATGCTAGCGGTGGTTGTGACATAGCTGTCTTTACTAAGAGGAAAACACCAATCTACATTTCCAACATAGCTGTCAACAAGTATACATTTGAGCCTGAAGAAAAGTTGACTGTCGAGATATCGTTAACAAACCTTTATCCGAAGACTTCTTACACTTACGAGTTACAGATGTTTATAAAGTATGGAACTAGTACAGTTCAAGAATTTGATGAACATGTCCTGATTAAACCAGCAGAAACAGTAAAAGTGACGAACGAGTACATGTTTGGAAAGTATGAGAAGCCAGGACAATACAATATACTTATATACTTAAAAGATGAAAACGGTAACACGGTCTCTACTAAGGAAATGAGTGTAACTTTACTGCCTGTAGTAAAGATTCCTTCTAACTACACAGAAAAAACTACAAGCATAGGCTTTCTGTCGTTAACAACAACGATAGTCATCAAGAACGATGGAAATACAGTAGCTCCTCCATTCTACTTGAGTGAAGAGTTGCCCATTATTTCAAAGGGTATGTTCTCAGCAAGCATAGCTCCAGCAAAAGAAGAAGTGCGTGGCAGTAGTATTGTCTACAGTTGGTACATTCCATACCTTGCACCAGGTGAAGCTATTGTAATAAAATACCAAGTTAGCTTTTTGGGTCTTTGGCTAACACTAATTATTATAGGTGCACTTACATACTTTTCTTACAGGTACACTTTTACTGCAACAGTCGTAAAAACCTGTAAATACCATGGCCCGATCAAGAAGGACAAAGAAATTTTGATCGCAATAGAAGTGAAGAATAAGACAGTAAGAGAAGTAAAAGATGTAACACTTACAGACAGAGTGCTCGCTATCGCTCAAGTCATAGAAAAGTTTGACACTCTTCCACCAAAAGTAAAGAAATCGAAGGGTGGAACTGAGCTTGTTTGGAACCTTGGAACATTAAAGCCTAGAGAGGAGAGAGTTGTAACGTACAGGATAAAACCGGTCGTAGACGTTGCAGGAAGTCTAAGACTACCAGCTGCATCTATGACCTATGTTGGAAAGAAAGGTTTAGAAACTGTCTTTTCAAAGAGTGTTATCATCTCTCCCAAGTAAGCTGTAGAGTAAACGTCACCTATAACGTATGCGATTAAGAGAAGCCCAAGCATAGCGAGGAGTTGAGTTGCGAGGCGGCGCAGCAAAATAGAACATTTAAATACCAAAGGGAATAAAATTATACCATATGGTACAAAAATGTAGCTATTTAAAGGTGCTAGAAGTATTTTTTGTAGAACCAACTACAATTTATTTTGTTAAAAGAATAAGCAAAAAGATTAAACTAGCACCAACTTCAGTAAGAATTTATATAAAAGATCTATTGAAGAAAAATCTAATTAAGAAAAAGAAAGCAAAACCATTTGATGGTTTTATTGCAAATCGTGAGAATGAAGATTTTATTTTTTACAAAAGAGTATACAATCTTTACTCACTTAAGGAGTTATTACGCTTTCTAGTCTCTAAACATTATCCTAAACTTTTAGTGGTATATGGCTCATACGCCTCTGGCGAAGATGTTGAAAGCAGCGATATTGACATTTTGGTTTTAAGTAAAATAAAAAAAGAGATTGACTTAGGAAAATTCGAGAAGAGACTTAAAAGAAAGATTCATCTAGTTGTGATTGATAACCTTAATAAATTGGATGAAAACTTACTAAAGAAAATACATGATGGAATTGTACTTTATGGTGGTTTCTAATGGATGAAGAAATATTTAGAATACGTAAGGATAAGACGAGAGCCAAAGATTTGTTTGAGATGGCTCAAGATAGATTAAAACTTCTAAAACTAATTCCATGAGATAGAGCTTACAAAATCATTGAAGAATATTATGAAATAATAAAAGAGTTGCTCACAGCTATCATGTACATAAAACTTTGAGTCATATTAAATTGTTAGAATATTTTTCTTCTCGTTACAGAGAACTTACTGAAAGAGAGGTAAGACTGGCAGACAGTTTACGAAAATTTAGAATAGGAATCGTATACTATGGAAGAAAAATAAGTCAGGACTTTCTTGTAAATAATGAGGATGAAATAAACAAAATAATTGAAATTCTTTTAAAATTAGTAGAAAGAAAAATAAAAGAAAGTTAACGCCGGAGATGAAAGTGGAACCCAACTAGGTCAGTGTTAAGTGAGCCAAGCGATAGCGAGAGTGCAACGTGCCGACCGAACGACGTGAGGGAGAGTTGCGGAGGGTCACCGTCATTTTTTATGTAATTTCAAATATTCTTCAATCGTTTTTCTAGTATAAGGTTCAATAGACAATTTCAATGCTGCTTCCAAAGTAACCCATACAAATTCTTGCCCCTCAGAATTAAGTTTAACTTCTGTTGAATCTGTTTTGCAGGCAAAATCGAAGAAGATAAAATGTTTCTTTTTCCAAAAAGCATCATCAAATATAAATTCTTGGAAACAAATAAATTCAATATCATAAATATCTAATCCGGTTTCTTCTTTAACTTCTCTTTTCAAAGCATCTTCGATTTTTTCGCCGAGTTCAACATGCCCACCTGGAATTACATATTTGTCTCTCCATTTATGAGATTTCATTAAGAAGATTTTGCCTGCTGGATTGAAAATCAATGCTCCGCAAGTTGGTTCTGGATATTGTTGTTCTGTCATAATCATTGGTTATTTGATGAAAGTTATAAATATATCGAAAGACGACCACGAACGATTACATATGTGATTAAAAGAAGATTGTGGAGTCTCCGAATTCTAGCTGCCGCTATTCTTTAAAATTTTTGTTCTTTTGTTTCACCCTCAACTTTTAGCTTTACCATTTCAGATCATACCTTCCGGTATACGAGAAAGAAAATCTATTGATGGTGTTTGCTTACCGATAAATGAAAAAATGCTTACTTTCACTTTTTCTTTTTTCTTATCCAAAATATAATCATAGCTATCCCAATAATCACAAAGATGCCAATTATAATAAATGTGTAAGAGATTTGGAACTCTGAAAATTGTTTTTTCGCTGGTTCCCATTTTTCGCCTTCGAAAACCTTTATCTCTTCTTCTAGAGCACCGAATTCTATCTCTTTTTTTACTGATTTATAACCATCTTTTGAAGCAGTTACTTTTATCAAATAAGTTCCAGGTAGTTGCAAAACATAGCTTGAAGGTAGTGTTATTTTCTTTTCTGTTTTATCCGGAGGAGTGAGTATTGTATCTATAGTAAGATCTTCCACAGAAGATTTATAGCTCATATAAACAGTTTCACCCTTGTAGAAAAGGGTAGCTAGATTTGTACAATATCTATCTTTGCATGTAAAGAGATCTATATCAATTATTTTCAATGTGTTTTTGACTTCAAAATAACATGTTGATTCATTAATCAATTTTTCTCCATCAAATAGGCTTGATACTACTTTATACCTACCAGCAGGCATTGTGTCTATGACATAAAGTGTGAAATTGATTTCTTTCTCCTCTTCTGCATTGAAATAAGCACCAGTTTTCATCAAGGTTGGATAATATCTGAACCCTTCTCCACTTATTCTTGTTTCTAATGTCAGAATTTTTTCTGAATCAGAGTTTTTGATTTTATTGATTATGATAATGTTATCATTTGGATAATAAACATCCTTGCTCGCTTTCACTATTATTTCCTGGGCTGTGCAGCAGCTAGCGAAAAACAGTGATAATAAAAAAACCAATGATATCATTTTCCATATATCTTTGATTTTTTTCATTTTATCTCCTCCAATAAGGACTGTCTATGAGCCTTGGAATAAGCAAAGGATCTCCAAGCATTATGTAATCATTCTTGTAAGCACAATCAGTCATCCAACAATCTCTGAGTGACCCGCAACATTGCTCTACACAAACTGATAATAATCCACTAATTGTACCAAGATCATATGGTTGGATAATATCTGAACTTATGTATTCTGAAAATCTTTTTGCATTCATTTTATACGAATATCCACTAATACAATCAGGACCTGAAGTAACACCAACTGCTCCGAAATAAGCCATTGCACCATTCCTTATCCAATTTGGTCCCATAGTGTTCTCCCCACCTTCCCAGAAATTATTTGTTAGGCATGCATCTCCAAAAACTACTGGCAAATCAAGATACATATTATTACCGAGATTCGGAATCTCCCACGTTTCTAGTGTGCTCCACCAAACATAAGGACCACCGTGATCCATGAATATTATGAAATTTTTTCCTAAATATTCTGATGCCGGAGCTGTTGTATTACGAATACAACCACTTCTGCCAGAACCTATATAACAACTTACATTGTAATGATAATCTCTGGAATCTCTCAGATCCTGGAAAATTCTATACGCATCGTCTTCATCAGCAGAAATTGTATGTGCGATAATAAGACCAGGAATACTTCCTTCATGACTTATAATATCATCGTAAAATATAGACCTAGCTATGTATGCGGATGTATCAGTAACTGTTAGTCCATATATTCTACCGACAGAATCTCTACCATATTCCCTATCTACCTGCCTTCTTGTCTGCCAACCATCAATACATCCTGTGTAATAAGAATCTGGGATATTTGCCGGATCAGCAATTATAACCGAAACCCCGCTTACATTGGCCTTTATTTGATCAATTATATTTCTAACCCAACCATGCCTTGAGTCAGGACCACAAAAACTATCACCTGGAGCCACACCTGTATAAGGAGAAAAAACAATTCTACCCCCACGCGCTGCTGCATAAACAGGTGCTGCCAAAGAATTTTTACCAAATACCCTTACAGGCATATTTGTTGTTTTTGGTCTGATTGTAAGGTTAAGATAACTACTTTCTGAGATCCTTTGTGAAGACGTGTTAATATCCTGAGGATTTACTAATATGCTAGGTCCTGGCCCGCTTCTGAGCGCTTCGATACTATAGGGACTTTCATACTTTTCGCTCTTTAAACACTTAAATGAACCATATGAATCATAACACCAATCTTCCCAGACAACAGCAAATTTACCAAGTTGTCTTGCCTTTTCTTGTATGAGCCTCATTGTTGATGACCTGATATTTCCTGCTATGTGCACAGTTTTATTTTCTATGTCTGACGGATCGAAATGTCCGTCAAAATAAAGCGGTATGTCAAGCCTTGAAGCAAGAACAGAAGCTAACAATCCTATTTCATATTTATCCTCGCTTATCATTACACTGTTTATTTCAGAGAAATAATATTTGTAAAGTTTTGAGGCGTTGCTCGCATCCAAAAAGAACCTTGCTGAAGCATATGTGTCATAAAGATTTGTTGCAACACCTGTGTTTGGTAGAACAGTGTGTGGATACATGAGCCAATACACTATATGATCATCAAGAGTTGGGTTCAAAGACTCATTTCCAATAAAAACAGTCAATCTTTCAGGCCTGTATTTGCTCATAAAATGTATAGCAGAGTCTATATCAAAGGCTGCTAAATAAGGACCAGATTCTTCTTGATGAAATATGATCAAAGGATGTCTGACTTTATTTGAACATTCATATTCACCTATTTCAGGAATTTGGAAGAATGTGTTATTTACATACTCATATGTTGTAATTAAAGGTGGGTTTACACACCCGTATGCTATCGGCATGAGTGAAAGCACGGTTCTCCAATCTCTATCAGAAACCATGAAAACTTCCCTATCTCTATACGAGCTCATGTTTCTTACAGAGAAAATAGAGAAATTAGCATGTCTAGTACTTGGTATTGTGAAATTTCTGAAAAGTCTTATTTTATTGCACGCATTATCATACACGTCAATATCAATAGATATTTCATACCTCGTGAAGTTTAAACTAGTGTTTTTAGGTATTGTGTATGTGCATGTAGATGTTAAGCATTCTCTTGAAAAACTTCCTGTAGATTCGTAATCAAATTCTTCGCATATTTCTACCTCTCTACCTCTATATTCTTCAGTACGGCAATGCCCTCTTAACAATGCGTGTTTGGTCACCTCACCAGTTAACTTTATTTTTTTAATCCCGCTTGAATCATTGGCAGTTATTATGATTTGCACATCTTCCGCTGTTACAGGATTTTCAGGAGAAAATTTTATCTCAACTTCAGGTGGTTCATCATCAACAGGTTCAAAAACAAAATCATAAGAGTTGGACTCTGATACATTGACTATACCATAACCAGAGTGCGTTCTATTACTGTCCCAGAAACGCCCACTCCACGGACATTCATCTTCTACATGCTGATAAAATGGTGTGATTTTATAAATGCCTGGGCAAAGATTATCAAATCTATAAGTATCATGAGACGAAAGATTTATGTATATTGGAGTTGAATCTGGTTTACAAACCCAACCAGCAAAATGAGGTTCTGAAACAGGCGCTCCTTGAACAAATTGTACACCAAGTCCCATATCGCCCAACCCCATACCACCGGGTCTTATTTCAACGCCTCCACTACGCGAACTTGGAGAAAGAAACACAGCTTCGCAAAGTTCAAAGCCTACAGTGCGTCTATCATAATGGAAATTTGATAACCTTCCATGAATCGAGAGTAAGCATCCAGTGACCTGGACAGGAGGTGTTGATATTAACGAGGAAATAGTCAGACTTTTTTCATCACTTGACCCTTTGTTATCGAAACTATCAAATGCTTCTGCCATATAGGTCAGAGCCCCTCTATCATAAGGTCCACCCGTATAACTACAGGACCAGTATTCTCCTAGCTCGTCAGAGCCTTTTGTCAATGCATTTCCAGAGCATTCTTTAACTTGAGTGTTATTAACATAGATCAAAATTTTAGTTACATTCGCTTCATCCCTTGCCTTTGCAACAAATGTGACTTGTGAAGAGGTATTTACATTAGACGGAAAATGAAAAATTGTGACAGCAGGAGGGTTTAAATCTTGAATTATTGGTGAAACTTGGAAAGTACAAACATGCCATTCGTCTGGCCCAAATTTTTCACTGGTGGCTAAAGATAAATGATAAGAAGGCCAAACCTTCCATGTGCCGGCTTTATCTAAATATTTTGTTAGAGTGACTGTTCTAATTCCGCTGTATTCAAAGGTTGTGTTGGTAAAGGAAAAACCAAAAGAGGAATCAGAATTATCTGGATCTCTGGCAGCAACAAAAATTCCCTTTTGACCCAAATTTAAATCATATTGACCATAATTTTCTAAAGTAAATTTAACTGTTATTGTATCTCCAACCTTTAAGTTTGAACTCCCGTTAACAGTAAAATTGCTCAATCTAAGCAAATCTAGTGAAACATCAGGACCAGCATAAGAACAAACAGTTGCTGCCTCCACTGAAATTGGCAGCATAAGCAATAAAATAACCAAAAATAACCAGCTTATTATAAGACTTAATTTTATCATTGTCATATATTTATATAGTCTAATTTTTATTAATCTTCCTTTTTCTGTCAGCGTGTATATCTTCGCTTAATATATGACCTGAAGGGTTGGGTTGCGAAGCAACCGCAGAGTTCCAAACCCTGCCCCTCAATTAAATCTCTCCTTTTTCTAATAACTTTCTTATGTTTTCTCCTTCTTCTAAACCACCCGTTTCGTTTATCCATTTTACATGGTCGCAATGCCATTTTTATAATGCTTATCCAGATGCTTAAATCAATCAAAAATCTCTCCAAAAGAGAGGTATGAACTTATAGGAAAACTTATTCAAGAAATAAAACTAAGAGAAATCTCTCCCACGTAAAGTTTTTATTCTTGTGTGCATATAGTTATTTGGTTGGCGACCAGAAAGAAGGGGAAACACCTGATCCCATTCCGAACTCAGAAGTTAAGCCCTTCGTTGTGCTGGTTTTTACTGTGCGAAAGCACGGGAACTCCAGTAAGTCGCCAACCACTATTTTTACTCTATAGGAATAAAAAGAATTAAGAGGAAAAATATTATTAGAGCCTCGGTCGTCTAGATCGAAAAGAGGAAAATGGCCTAGGATACAGGTCTGTCACACCTGTGACACGGGTTCAAATCCCGTCCGAGGCGTTACCCGTAAAGTTTAAGAATTAAGAACTTTATAATATTTTACACAAACCAGTAGTAAAAACCATCTGGAGAATGGTGATTTAAATCTATAGAATTTGGCCTTTTAGTATATTCTACATAGTCTGGAGGTTGTAGATGAAAGAATTAGATGTAACAAAGCATGTACTAGTACCTAAGCATGAAATAATTAGCGAAAGTGAAAAAGAGGAACTACTCAAAAGGTATGGAATAACCTTAAGACAGCTTCCAAGGATTTTCATGAACGATCCTGCAATAAAGCACCTAAACCCAAAAATAGGAGATGTTGTAAGGATAAGAAGGAAAAGTGTTACTGCTGGCGAAACAGAATATTATAGGGTTGTTGTGAAGGGTTGATAAAATTGAACGAAACGTTCCTAACACTATTAAACACATTTATAAAAGAAAGGGGGTTTGTAAGGTTTCAAATAGAGTCTTACAACGATTTCATTACTCGTAGAATTCCAAAAGTTTTGAACGATATAGGTGTTATAAAGCCTGAGCTTCCAGAGCTTGGTAATTTAAAGATAAAGCTAGGAGAGTTTAAAGTAGAACAGCCTTCTGTTAAAGAGGCCGACGGAGCTGTAAGGTCGATTCTACCTATGGAAGCCAGGACAAGAAACTTAACTTACTCTTCACCCATGTACGTGGAAATGACTACTGTCATAAACGAGATAGAAAGTAAACCTGTCTTCGTAAACTTTGGGGATATACCAGTTATGGTTAAATCAAAGATATGTCCACTTTCAACCATGTCAAGAAATCAATTGATAGAGGTTGGAGAAGATCCTGACGACCCAGGTGGTTACTTCATAATTAACGGTACTGAAAGAATTCTCGTTCTTGTTGAAGAAATCGCACCTAACAGAATTATAGCAGAAAAGGTTAGCTCTGGAAACATTAGTGAAGTTGCAAGAATACATTCAGAAAAAGACGGATACGTTCAGAGGCATCTAGTAGAAAGGAGAAAAGATGGTTTAATAACAATAAGCTTTGCCAACGTCGTAAAGCTCCCGTTAGTATTGTTGTTGAAAGCACTCGGACTTGAAAGCGACAAGGATATAGTTACTGCTATATCTTTGGACGAGGAAGTTCAAGAAGAGGTTTATGCAAACCTGTACGAAGTAGAAGTAACCACTAAAGAAGAGGCTATAGATGAAATAGGAAAGCATATATTCAAAATGGCACCAAAAGAAGAAAGAATAGACAGAGCCAAAAAGTTGATAGATAGATACTTGTTGCCGCACATAGGACAAAGCCCTGAAAACAGAATGGAGAAGGCAATCTTCCTGGCCAAAGCTGCTGAGAAAATTATAAAGCTTCACATAAACAAGATAGAGGAAGATGACATAGACCATTATTCGAACAAAAGGTTAAGACTAGCTGGCGACCTCTTAGAACTTCTGCTTAGATCCATACTCTTAGGAAAGTGGGGATTAATAACAAGAGTTACATACAACTACCAGAAACTAACAAAAAGAGGTAGACTTCCTCCTTTGCAAGCAATAGTAGAATCTAATGTTCTAACCAATCAGATAGTTTCTGCTATGGCTATAGGTTCATGGGTTGGTGGAAGAACTGGTGTAAGTCAGAGACTAGAAAGGGGTAGCTATGTGAAAACAATATCTCACATGAGAAACGTTCTCTCACCACTAACATCGACACAAGAGCATTTTGCAGCAAGAGAATTGCACCCAACACACTGGGGTAGGTTATGTACAAGCGAAACACCTGAAGGTGCGACCATTGGACTTAGAAAGTACTTGGCGCTCATGGCTGATATAACTACTGGAATAAACGAAAAAGAAAGTAAGCTTATTACGAACATTGTACAAAAATCCGGTGCAAAGTTATGGTGAACATATTTTTTGATGGAAAGTACATTGGCACGACAGAAGAGCCTGAAAAGTTAGTCAAAACTATTCTTGAAAAGAGGAGGACTGGACAGATATCAAACCAAGTAAACGTCGCTTATTATCCGCACTTGAATGAAATAAGAATACTTGGTGATAGTGGAAGAGCAAGAAGGCCGTTAATTGTTGTGGAAGATGGAAAACCTAAGTTACAGAAAGAACACGTAGAAAAATTGAAGAAAGGAGAGATGACTTGGAACGATTTAATCAAACAAGGTATCATAGAATACTTAGACCCTGAGGAAGAGGAGAATGCCTACATAGCTATAAAAGAAGAAGACCTTACACCTCAACATACTCACCTAGAGTTAGATCCTGCCTTAATTCTTGGACTTTCAGCGTCCTTTATTCCTTATGCCGAGTTCAACAGAGGTGACAGAGTTAACTACGGTGCAAAGATGGTCGGACAATCCATAGGTATTTTTTCTACAAACTTTTTGCAGAGGACTGACTCTAAGTCAAACGTATTAATTTATCCTCAAAAGGCGTTAGTTCAAACGTATGCCCATCTTGCAACAAACTACGAAAGTCATCCAGCAGGAACAAACGTGACTATTGCTGTTCTTTCTTTCGAAGGTTATAACATGGAAGATGCTCTAGTCTTTAACAAAGCAGCGATAGAGCGTGGTCTTTTCTGGTCTTTCATGTACAGAACCTATGAGGCTGAACAAAAAAGATACACGAGTGGACAGGAAGACGTTATAGGAATACCGCAACCAGGTATAAGAGGCTATAGCGGTGAGGATGCTTACAAGCATCTGCCAGAAGATGGAATAGTAAATCCAGAAACTCCAGTAGATTCTGACGAAATCTTGATAGGAAGGGTATCACCACTCCGTTTCTTGGGAAGTGCTGACCAATTCATAACAGGAATAGAAAACATAAGAGAAACATCGATTAGGTTAAGACATGGTGATACTGGAATAGTTGATAGAGTTTTTATAACAGAGACCGCGGACGGGACTAGACTTATAAAGGTTGTTGTAAGGAGTTTGAAAAAGCCTGAAGTTGGTGATAAGTTTGCATCAAGGTATGGCCAAAAAGGAGTAATAGGACTTATAGTACCTGAAGAAGACATGCCCTTTACCAAGGATGGAATTATCCCTAACTTGTTGTTTAACCCACACAGCATTCCATCAAGAATGACTGTTGGCCAAATCCTAGAGATTCTAGCAGGAAAAGTTGCTGCACTCTCTGGTGAGTATGTATGCTCGCCACCTTTCAGTCCAATCTCAGAAAGTTCGATAAGGAAAAAATTAAAAGAGTATGGATGTGAAGACAAAGAAGTTATGTATGAGGGAAGAACTGGAAAGATGTTTGAGCACAATGTGCTTATAGGAAGTAGCTTCTACCAAAAGCTTGACCATCTTGTTTCAAACAAGATTCATGCACGTTCTCGTGGCCCAGTAGCACTTTTAACGAAACAGCCAACTGAAGGAAGGAGTAAAGAAGGTGGGTTGAGGTTGGGTGAAATGGAAAAGGATGTTTTAATTGCACACGGAGCTGCTCTAACCTTGAAAGAAAGGTTTGATTCTGACAAGACTGTAGTACCTATCTGTACAGAATGTGGAATGATAGCCTCTTACAGTAGAGTAAAGAATAAGTATGTTTGCCCTGTATGCGGTGAAAGTAAAATTGTAAACGTTGAGATGAGTTATGCTTTCAAGCTTATGCTCGATGAGCTAAAAAGCATGCTGATATACCCAAAAATAATCGTGGAGGAAGTTTAGATGAAAGTGGACAGAATAGAGTTCAGTGTTCTAAGTCCTGAAATGATAAAAAAGATGGCTGTAGCGAAGATAACTAAGACCGAACTCTACGACCAAGAAGGTTATCCAGTAGAAGGTGGGTTGATGGATCCAAGGTTAGGTACTATAGACCCTGGAATAAGGTGCAGAACTTGCGGCGGATCTATAGGAGAATGTCAAGGCCATTTTGGATACTTGGAGCTAGTAAAACCGGTTATACACGTTCACTACACAAAAATAATTTTCAGTCTTTTGAAGATTTTCTGCAAAAAGTGTGGAAGAATCCTTCTAGAGGACAAAGAAATAGAAGATGTTAAAAACAAGAAGCTGACGATAAAGGATATAGTAAAGATAGTCAAAAAGAAATGTCCATACTGCAAAACTGAGCAAGGTAAAATAAAATTCATTAAACCTTACACTTATTTCGAAGATAACAACCAGCTTAACCCACTCCAAATCAGAGAAAGGTTTGAGAAGATTAGCTCTGAAGAGTTGGAACTAATAGGCTTAAAAAACATAAGGCCTGAATGGTTCATAATAACCTTACTCCCGATATCACCAGTAACTGTCAGACCTTCAATTACACTAGAGACTGGCGAGAGAAGTGAAGATGACTTAACACATAAGCTTGTAGACATAGTTAGAATAAACGATAGACTGAAAGAAAACATAGAACTCGGAGCACCAGAATTTATCATAGAAGACCTTTGGGAACTTTTGCAGTACCATGTTTCTACTTATTTTGACAATGAGCTGGCTGGTGTTCCGCCTGCTAGGCACAGGTCTGGCAGAATTCTAAAAACACTCTCGCAAAGGCTTAAAACAAAGGAAGGTAGGTTTAGGGGCAATTTAGCAGGAAAAAGGGTAAACTTCTCTGCAAGGACTGTAATCTCACCTGATCCAATGATAGACATAGATGAAGTTGGTGTTCCGTTGAGTATAGCAAAAGAGTTGACTGTACCGATGAGAATAAACGAGAAAAACCTAGAAGAAGCGAGAAAGCTTGTTTTAAACGGTCCTGAAACATGGCCTGGAGCAAACTATATAATTAGGCCTGATGGAAGAAGGAAAAAAATTACTGAACTAAACAAGGAAGAACTGGCAAAAGAGGTTAACGTTGGATATGTGGTAGAAAGGCACATAAAAGATGGGGATATAGCTCTTTTCAACAGGCAACCTAGTCTTCATAGAATGAGCATGATGGCACATAGAGTAAGAGTTATGCCTTACAAAACTTTCAGGTTGAACTTATGTATAACTATACCTTATGGTGCTGACTTTGATGGAGATGAAATGAACTTACACATACCACAAACAGAAGAATCACAAGTCGAGTCAAAAGAGCTAATGGCTGCAAAAAAGCACCTAAGAAGTCCCAGGTTTTCTGGTCCTATAATAGGAGCTAAGATAGACCATTTAACTGGTCTGTACCTTTTGACAAAGAGCGAAAGAAAGTTTAAAAGGGAAGAGTTTGTCCAACTCATTCGTTCTGTTGACCCAGAGGTTGAAATACCGGACAAGGCAACCATGACTGGAAAAGAAATTTTCAGCATCTTCTTGCCCAAAGATTTTTCTATAGAAACTAAGTCCGCTAGTGGTGAAAAGGTTATAATCAAAGATGGTAAGTTGTTGGAAGGTGTTATAGACAAGGCTGCAGTAGGTGCAGAAAGCGGTAAAATTTTAGATGAAATAGAGTTCCTATATGGTCCTTATGTAGCAAACAAGTTTTTGTTTAACGTTACAAAGTTGGGGGTAGAATATTTAACACAGATTGGCTTTTCTCTGAGTATTTCTGATCAAGACCTTCCAGAAGAAGCTAAAGAAGAGATCAAAAAAATTATAGAGAAGACTAAAAAGGAAGTAAACGAAACTATTTTAAAATTCAACAAGGGAGAGATAAAACATTTAATTGGAAGGACACCAAAAGAAAGCTTAGAGCATTTTATTAAAATCATACTCAGGAATTGTTTGAACGATGCGAGAAAAGTTTTAGAAAAGTATGCAATAGAAAATTCTATGTTTATAATGGCAAACAGTGGATCAAGAGGCAGCTTAGTAAACATAGTACAGACTTCTGCACTTGTTGGGCAAGAATTTATCATGGGAGAAAGAATGGATATCGGTTATTACAGAAGGACGTTTTCACACTTTAAGAGAGACGATATAAGCCTAGAAACAAAAGGATTTGTAAGCGCCGGTTTTAAGGATGGTTTATCACCGTTTGAGTTTTTCTTCGATGCAATGAACAGTAGAGAATCTCTCATGGACAAGTCTTTGAAAACAAGACACTCTGGTTACATGGAAAGAAGGCTTATAGGTGCTTTACAGGATCTCAAAGTTGAGTATGACAGAACTGTTAGAGACAGTTCTGGAAAAATTGTTCAATTCGTTTTTGGTGAAGATTCTCTTGATCCTTCTAAAACTGAAAAAGGTGGTATAGACGTCGAAAGAATCGCAGAAAGAATCTTTAGTTGAATTGCCGAAGATTGTACTAGAAAACATTGAAAAGGTAGCCCAGAAGAGAAAATTGAACAAAGAACAAAAAGAACTGTTGAGAAGAGAAGTTGAAAAAGTTTACATGAAACAAATAACAGAACCTGGAGAAGCTATAGGAATAATTGCCTCACAAAGTATATCAGAACCGGCTACACAAATGACGATGAAAACGTTCCATTTTGCTGGAGCTGCAGGCATAAAAGTTACACAAGGTCTTCCTCGTCTAATAGAAATTTTTGATGCTAAACGTGAACCAGAAACTCCGATGATGACTATCTATTTGAATAGAGAATACAACAATGCAGAAAGCGCAGAAAAGTTTGCAGAAGAAATTGTGGAAAGAAAGATTATCAACATAGTCAAAAATGTTTCGATAAACCTTAACGAAGGTGTGGTAGAAATAGAACTTTCTGACAGAAAAAGAGAAGGAACAGTAATGAAGACTATAAAGGAATACTTGAAAAACGTAAACGTGAGAACAAGGGGTGAAAAAATAGTAGTAGCTCCTAAAGAAGAATTATCAATAAAAGATTTGCAAAAGCTAAGGAATGATATACTGAAAATTCATGTAAGTGGTATCAAAGGAATTGAAAATGCTGTTGTTAGGAGGGAAGGTGATGATTGGATAATAACTACAATAGGAAGTAACCTTGGAGACATCCTAAAGCTAAAAGAGGTAGACGAAAGGAAGACTGTAACAAATGATATACACGAAACTGCTAAAGTGCTTGGAATAGAAGCTGCTAGAAACTTGATAATAGAAGAAGCTACAAAAACCCTTCAAGAACAAGGGCTTGACGTAGACGTAAGACATGTGACGCTTGTAAGTGACATAATGTGCTTCTCTGGAGAGATAAGACCTATAGGAAGATATGGTGTTGCTGGAAGTAAAACTTCCATACTAGCAAGAGCTGCTTTCGAAGAAACGATAAAACATTTGGTAAGGGCAAGCATAAGGAATGAATCTGACAATTTGGAAGGTATTTTTGAGAATGTGATGATTGGCCAAGTCATTCCTTCTGGTACTGGCATGTTTGATTTGATTGCAAACTTCCCAGAGGAAAAGAAAGAAGACTGATAAGTATTTAAGCTCAAATATTTATTATTCTGATAAATTTTGAAGGTGTGATAAGTGGTAACACAAGAAGAAATTAGGTCTGCAGTAACCAAAGGAGATGTAATTATAGGCTACAGAGAGTCTATAAAGTATATAAAATCAAACACTCCTAAGTTGGTAGTAATTGCAAACAACATTCCTGATCGAATGAAAAAGAACTTAGAAGATATCCTGGCTGTTTCAGGAGCAAAACTAGAAATGTTCGAAAAGGATAGCGTGAGCCTTGGTGTTTTATGTGGTAAACCATTTCCTATAAGTGTTTTAGTGATAAAATGACTGTAGTGCTTGACAGCAATACAATAAACCTTATAACATTCTTTGAAAATTTTACTGGTACTACAGTAAAAGACTGTATAGTAGACGAGGAAACAAACACTGTTTATTTTCTTGTAGAAGAGGGTAAAATAGGCCTTGCTATAGGAAAGAACGGCGCTAACGTCAAAAATGCTGAAAAGGCTCTTAGCAAAAAGATAAAACTGATAGAATTCTCTCAAGATGTTTGTAAGTTTATAAAAAACTTGATACCAAAAGCTAACGATATAACCATCAAGAACGATCATGAAAAAAGAATCATAGAGATAGAAGTTGAAAAAAATGAAAAACCTTCTGTGATTGGAAGAGATAAAAGAAAGTTAAAAATTATGAAAGAAGTATTAAGAAGAAACTATAAATTCGATGAGCTGATTGTAAGGTGATTTACTGTGCCAGGAGAGTTTAGTGCAAGAAAGTTAAGAAGAACAAGAAAAAAGTCCAGATGGAAGAGTATATACTACAAAAGAAGGATGTTACAACTTTGGAGGAAGGATCCACTAGAAGGTGCACCACAAGCAAGAGGGATAGTAATTGACAAACGTGCAGTTGAACAGAAAAAACCAGCATCTGGTTTAACAAAAGCTGTTCGTGTTCAATTGATAAAAAATAACGTTCAAGTAACTGCTCACGTGCCAGGAGAAGGTGCTATAGACCTGATAAACGAGCATGATGAAGTAATCATAGAAAAGGTTGGAGGAGGACAAGGAGGATCAAAAGGAAGTATGGTTGGTATAAAGTACAAAGTTGTGAAGGTTAATGGTGTTGCTTTGAGTGAAATTCTAGCAGGTAAAAAACAAAAACCAGTTAGGTAGGGTTTATGTCAGAAATTAAGCTTTTTAACAAATGGCCTGTAGAAAAGATAGAAGTTAACGATCTTGGGCTAAAGAGATACATAAACTTGAAGCCCGTAGTAATACCAAAGAGTGGAGGTAGGTTAGCAAAGCACCAATTCCACAAGTCTAATGCCAGCCTTATTGAAAGGTTAATAGGCAAGCTTATGGTTCCAGGTCATAGGGGTAAAAAGCATACGATTAGTTCTGGTGATGTTGTAGGAAAGTATGTAACTGCCTGTAAAATTGTAAAAATGGCTTTTGAAAAGATAGAAAAAGAGACTGGAATGAACCCAGTAGAAGTTTTTGTCAGAGCTGTAGAAAACGCAGCATTAAGAGAGGAGATAGCAGCTTATCAAGTAGGTGGTATCATAGTAAGAAAAGCTGTTGTTGTCTCTCCACAAAGGAGGGTAGATATAGCATTGAGAATGATTGCACAAGCAGCTTATAGAAAAGCATATGGAAAAAAAGAGAATATTGTCAATACATTAGCAAACGAAATAATAGGTGCTTACAAGAATGATAAAAGTAGGTCAGAAGCTATAGCTGAAAAAGAAAGAATAGAAAAGGAAGCAGAAGGGGCAAGATAATCTCATTGAAAAATGATTAGAATACTTGTTTCTACGCTAACGTAGACGCTAAATCTTTTAATATTAAGAAAAATTAATAAAATTACTACCATAATGTAACCCTACATGTAAGATTAACTAACCGGGATATTGGAGAAGATGGTAAAATGAAAAAAGTAAGATTAGACCTGTTCAAATTACACGATGAAAATGACAAAGGACAAGGAACAATTAAAGCTGTGAATAACACTAAACTGAAATCTTTTCTTAAAAAGATAATTAAAGATATTCAGAAAAAAGAAGACCTTTCCGTTAAAGATATTGCCGAAAAAATGGGTCTTTCTTACTTAAATTTCTACAATAAACTTTTTAGGAAGAAATCCGAACTACAGCTAATCAAAAAGCTAACAGAACTTTGTGGAGACATAACAAAAAGTTCTACAAAAGAAATTAACAGGAAACTGACCGAAATACAAGATGTTATAGAAGAACTTACTTATGGCGCTGGTAACACTCATAAAATTGTTAAAGCACCAAAATTTTTAACTAAAAATTTGTGCAAAACTGTGGGAGCTGTAATAGCTGATGGTCACTTAACTAAACATATTAAAAAATCAGGTAGTCCTAGTTATCTTATATCAGTTGATGACGAATCCAAAGATAATTTAGATAGATTCTGTAAATGGATGAAAGAAGAATTTGAAACAAAAATACGACCGAAATACAGCAGAAAAAATAACTATTGGAGAGTTGATTTTGGAAACAAAATAATTTATAGATATTTGAACAAATTATTTGAAATACCGATTGGTAAAAAACATGAAATAGTTAAAACACCAAACCTAATAAAATTTGCAGACTTATCTATGAAAATTTCTTTTTTGAACGGATTATTTTTATTTGATGGTGGAATTGGCTTAAAGAGTATTTACTTCAATTATTCAACAAAAAGTATTACACTCTTAAAAGAAGTAAAAGAAACTTTAATGGAACTAGATATAGAGCCAGACTACGTTAGTAAAGATATCATCCCTTCAACAAAAGTAGCTGAATTAAGAATATGGTCTAAAGAAAAATTAAAGAAGTTAACAAAAATTTTTAGTGAAGTAGAACATGCTCAAAAATGGATAAAACTAGAATCTATCTGCTTAGCTAATAAATTTAGAAATTAAAATATAACTCAAATAAAATAAGGAGGTGAAAAATGCCCAAAAAAGAAATGACAGAAAGAATATTGGAAGTAATGAAGCATCCAGAAAGGATCAGAAACATTGCTACATCTAGCCATGTGCATCATGGGAAAACTTCTCTAACAGACAATCTAGCTGCTTTAGCTGGTATGATATCAGAGAAAGTGGCAGCTGATGTAGAAACAGGAATGCTTACATGGATTGACGAAAGGTCTTATTGACCCGTTAACAAGAACGTAAGCGACAGTTAACAATATACGGTGCAAACGTTTCAATGGTGCATGAGTTTGAGGGAGAAGACTATCTGATAAATCTTGTGGACACTCCTGGGCACGTAGACTTTGGTGGAGACGTAACTCGTGCAATGCGTGCAGTAGATGGAACTATTTGTTTAGTATGTGCAGTAGAGGGAATAATGCCCCAGACTGAAACTGTTTTTAGACAAGCACTCAGGGAGCGTGTAAAGCCTGTACTTTTTATCAACAAAGTTGATAGGTTGATAAAAGAACTTAAGCTTAGCCCAGAAGACATGCAAAAAAGGTTTGAAGAAATTATTCAAGAAGTAAACGGCTTGATACAAAAGTATGCAGAGGATGAATATAAAAATAAGTGGACTGTTAGTGTTTCTGATGGTTCTGTAGCATTTGGTTCTGCAGTTAAGAAATGGGCTATATCCATTCCTTTTATGAAAAAAACTGGAATTACTTTTAAGGATATAATCGACCTTACACTAGCTGGTAAAGAAGATGAGCTAGCAAACAAGGCTCCACTCCATCAAGTCATCTTGGACATGATTGTTAAACACTTACCGAGCCCACTAGAAGCTCAGAAGTATAGGTTGGGGAAGATTTGGAAGGGTAGTTTAGATTCGGAAATTGGAAAACAAATGCTTTCTTGTGATATGAACGGGAGGCTTATGATGATTATAACAAAAGTTGTTCCAGATCCACATGTTGGCTATGTTGCTACTGGAAGAATTTTTTCAGGAAAGATTTACAAGGGTAAAGATGTCTATCTGATTGGTCAACATAAACAGGAAAAAATTCAACAAGTAGCTGTCTACAAAGGATTGACTAGAATACCGGTAGATGAAGTTGTTGCTGGTAATATAGCTGGTGTGGTTGGTATACCAGATGCGTTTACGGGAGAGACTGTCTGTGAGCCTGGCGTCGTGGTAGAACCTTTCGAAGAAATTAAGCACTTGTTCGAGCCTGTTGTAACAAAATCCATAGAACCTAAAAACCCAATGGAACTTCCTAAGTTGATTGATGCGCTCAAGAAAATAGGGAGGGAAGACTCTGTTCTACAAGTTAAAATAAATCAAGAAACTGGTGAATACCTTGTTTCTGGCTTGGGTGAGCTACACTTGGAAGCTAAAGTAGAAAACAAGCTAAAAGAACTTGGAATAGACGTTGAAATGAGCAAACCTATTGTAGTATACCGTGAGACTATTTCCAAGAAATCTCCGGAAGTGGAAGGAAAATCACCGAACAAACACAACAAGTTTGTATTTTTGGTAGAACCGCTTGAAGAAGAAGTATACAAAGCTATGGTCGAAGGTGAAATACCTAGTCAGATTGAAATAAGAGGAAAACATCTAGAAATCATCAAGAAGATATCAAGTCTCGGAATGCCGTATGATGAGGCAAAGAATATCTTAGCAATTTGTAACAAGAATGTACTCATAGACATGACAAAAGGTATTCAATACCTGAACGAGGTAATAGAAATGGTGAAAGATGCTTTCAAGGAAGTTTGCGAGGATGGACCACTAGCAAGAGAACCATGTACAAAAGTTAAAGTAAAGCTTGTAGATGCTGAGCTTCATGAAGATCCTGTCCATAGAGGACCTGGTCAGATAATGCCAGCTGTAAGATATGCCATCAGACAATCTATGCTTAAAGCTGATGCAACACTCCTTGAACCTAAGCAAACTATAAGAATAGACTCGCCATCAGAGCTTGTTGGTAATGTGATAAGAGAAGTAGAGAGTAGAAGAGGTCAAATACTGGATATGAAAGAAGAGAGGGGAGTGTCTATTATTACTGCGAAAATGCCTGTAAGCGATATGTTTGGGTTTGACGCCAGTCTTAAGTCTGCCACTTCTGGACGTGGCTTTTATAGCTTAATAGAAACTAACTTTGAAAAGTTGCCTACTGAGCTGAGAGATGAAGTAATAAAATCTATAAGGAAGAGGAAAGGCTTACCTGAAGAAATACCTAAACCAGAAGCGTAAAAATATTTAAATATGCAATATAATTAAAGATATACCAAAAGGTGATTGTTTGCCTGCAAAGCCGCACATGAATATAATAACAGCCGGACACGTAGACCATGGTAAGTCTACTTTAGTTGGTAGATTACTGTTCGAATCCGGCGCTATCAGAGAAGAAGAACTAAAAAAGTTACACTCTCTTGCACAGGAGTTTAAGATTGAAGGCGCTGAGTTTGCTTACATAATGGACAAAGAAAAAGAAGAAAGAGTTCGTGGAATGACAATAGACGTTATGCATAAGCCGTTTGAAACTAACAAATACTTTTTCACTATCATAGACTGTCCAGGACATAGAGACTTTGTTAAAAACATGATAACTGGTGCTTCACAGGCTGATGGAGCTATTTTAGTTATTTCTGCTAGGCCCGGAGAAGGTGTTCAGGAACAAACAAAGGAACATGTGTTCTTGATAAAAGTACTAGGTATAAACCAGCTTATTGTGGTAATAACAAAAATGGACCTAGCAAACTGGAGTAAAGATGTTTTTGAAAAACTGAAAAACGATGCAATTGCCTTGCTCAAGCCTTTAGGTTTTGACGTAAACAAAATACCGTTCATTCCTATATCCGGTCAGCTTGGCGACAATCTTTTCAAAAGATCTGACAAAATGCCTTGGTATACAGGACCGACTTTAACCGAAGCTTTAGACATGTTCCAAATACCGCCAAGACCTGTAGAGAAACCTCTAAGATTGCCTGTTCAAGACGTTTACAGCATAACAGGCGTAGGTACTGTACCTGTTGGTAAAGTGGAGACTGGTGTACTAAAAGTTAATGATAAAATTATATTCGAACCTTCTGGTGTAGTAGGTGAAGTGAAATCGATAGAAATTCATCATCAAAGTATACCAGAAGCTAAGCCAGGTGATAATGTAGGTTTTAACGTTCGTGGTGTAGCAAAAGAACAAATAAAAAGAGGGGATGTTGTTGGACATCCAGATAATCCTCCAACAGTGGCAAAAGAGTTTACTGCACAAATAATTGTCTTGCAACATCCAACTGTAATCACAGCTGGATATACCCCTGTTTTTCACTGTCACACTGCCACGATGGCATGCACCATTGAAGAGATAATAGCAAAGATTGACCCAAGAACTGGACAAGTCGTACAAGAAAAGCCTGATTTCATCAAGACCGGAGATGCAGCTAGAATTAAAGTAAAACCATTAAGACCTTTTGTAATAGAAAAACAGTCGGACTTTCCTGAGCTGGCAAGGTTTGCCATAAGAGATATGGGTATAACAGTAGCTGCGGGAGTTTGCTTGGATGTAGTTAAAGCCAAATAGTTTGTATGTCTTGACCTACAATATTTTATTTCTTTTTCCTTTATTTAAATCTAAGTGATTAGTGGTATAGAAGTAATAAATAGTATATCTCTATTCTAATCTATCTTTGTCTAAGTATTTTTATTTTATTATTTTTCATTACTTACAGATTTTAGATTGCTACTTATTTCACTCCAAAAATTTTAGGTTCATTTTCTTGATACCATTTTTTGAGGACGTTAATCTAGGATTAAAAGGTCGTTTTGGGATTTATGAAAAAAAACTTGCATGTTATTTTCATAACTAGAATCGATAATTTAGTAAACCAAAAGATTTTAATTTAAAATTAAAATAAATTTAATTATGAAGATAGAGAAAAAATTGATAACACCTATAACCATCATGTCTATTATTACAATTGTAGCTATTGCTGGTTGGCTCTTAGAATACTCTAAAGTTTCATCAGTAGAAAAGGAAAAAAATGAGCTGAATATACAAGTTGAAAATTTGAACAATCAATTATAAAGTTGTCTAGTAGAAAAAAACCAGTTAAACACAGAGATTAATCAGTTAAACACAGAGATTGGAAATAATCAAAAATTCCTGAAAATGATGGAAAAGGGACAGGACAAACTATCATATGCATGGATTAATGAAGGATATGCCAAATCAGATTATGATGACGCATCAAGAAATTATGATGGAGATTATTATCTGGTAGCAAAAGGTTATGCTGATAGTTGTGATGCATATTATGGTTATGCTTATAATTATTTTATAGAAGCAAAAAATTTCTTTGAAGAAGCAAAAAGATATGCCTCTACAAATGAAACTTTAAGACTTGCTGAACTCTATGTAAACTTTACAGAACTTGGAGCAAAACTTGATAGTGAAATGCATCAAGCATGTGAATACTTTTCTTCGGCATGTAATTCATACGATCAAGGCTTTTGGGAAACTGGGAACACCCAAATAGAGGAAATGAATGAACATATTAGAGAACATGACAAATTAGTTACAACATATAATGACTATTTATCAAAAATAAGGGCTTTATTGGATACCTTATAATTAAGGATGCATTCATGTTTACAATAAATGGAATTGGAACTATATTGTATGGTAAAAAATATATTTCTTACAAAGAACTCTACGAAAAAGGTATTATAACTGAAATACCAAAGAGGAGAAATTTTAAACCATATATAGCAACAAAGTGGTTTGTTTTTCTATATGTTCCAATAATTCCATTAGGGAGTTATGTAATTCTCGATGAATATGGATATGATTCGGGCTTATATGCCGACAAAAAATATTTAATGGTAAGATATAAACTTGACCTTGAACAAGTTAGAAATGGGTATCTTATACTCATTGCAGTGATTCTTTTTATAGTTCTGTTACTAAGATATTTCTCTATCTAGATTCTTTATTTTTTTGAAAGATGATAGCTGTATTTTTCCAAAATAAACAAAATTATTAACTTTTTATCACTAGACATATGCTCAAGTCAAGGAAATTTAAGTCTGAGTTTTTCTATATTTTATTTATGGTATTTAGTTTGTTTAAGAAAAAAGGAAAAAATCTCGCATTTTTTATAACTTTAGAACCACCAATACCATATCCATCAGAAGAGACTCGTTGGAAAATTTATGGCCCCATTAATGGAAATGTTTGCAAAATACTTTGATGAAAGAGCCATCAGCTGGTTTAAGGATGAAAATGGGAAGCTAGATTTAATAATTGTGGTGTGTTATGGTGCAAAGTTTTCTTATAAAAATGATGAAGAATATGCATACATGAAATATTTATTAGAAAGTCTGTCTTCCAAAGTAGAAGATTTCTTCAAACAATTTGGAACTAAAGCTACTATATCGGATTTAATGGAACCAGTTCCTAATACTTTTATTGAATATACAAAAATAGCAGCCATGACTAAAATCGAGCATAAAACACTTAAATCCGTAAATCTATTTAGAGAAATTCACCATCCACTTAAAAAGTATGATTATCTTATTTTTAGATATAAAGAAAAAGGTAAGGCAATAGAAGAGGCAAAAAAATTATTTAAAGATTTAGTAGAAAAAGGTATTACCAAAGTTAGAATTAATCCGGAACACCCAAATATCATCGAAATTAAAGACGAAAAAACTGACGAATGGAAACCCATTTTTGCTTTAATAGACCTAACTAATCAATACACTCCTAAAGGGGAAAAAAAGAGGATGTAGTAAGAATTTTCTAAACCTATGCTTTTAACTTTCTTTAAATTTTTTTAAATTAATTAAAATAATTTAATTATGAACAAAGAGGAAAGATTAGTGAATTTTCTGATAGGATTAGATTTCACGATAATTGGAATTTTAGCATCATTTGTATTTTTTGGTACTAATTATCTTTTTATCCCGCTGGGAATAATTTACAGTTTATATAGTTTATTCGGAAAGAACCTAATTTTTTCTCCTAGTAAAAGAGACCGAATAATAATTTATGTGGGCTCTATAATTTTATTTATAATTATTTTATTAGCTGTGCTGTATCGTCCTGACCTTTTTACTATCAAATGTCTTTTCATTTACAATTGCTTGTGATGAATATGTTTCCAAAAATTTCTCCAATTCTTTTTTAAGCATAATCAATTAATCATCTTTATAACTAAACAGATGCTCAAAATTTCTTTCTTTAACAAATTGCTTAAAAACTTTCTTAAAGTTCTTATCTACATCAGCATAATAGGTTAAAAACTCTTTCATGAAATCATCAAACTCTTTTCTCTTTGAGTCTATCTCTAACATTACCTTCAAGTCCAAAGGAGAATTGCACTTCTTACAGAAATGAGCCAACGCCGAATTGACCTCACCACATTTAGCACATATTCTTGTTGTAATTGTCTTTGCCTCTTTATCTTCCCGTGGTTTCAACCCATGCATCCTCAGCAGTGTCTCATCCACATCTTTCCCAGACAAGTGGTAATAAACTGGACTCATCCTACTGTCTTTTGACCAACCAAAAACTTCATTCATTATAGCCTGAGGCAAATGTTGTGCTACACATTTGCTAAATTTAATGTAGTTAAAGCCAAGTAATTTTGTTTTACTCTTTCTCTACTTTCGTAAATGAAAAGCATTTAAATACACTCTAGCTAATAATAGCTAAATATGCAAGTAGCAAAAATAAAACTCAGTGGGAAAGATCCGAAGCAGCTAGATGCAATCTGTAACGAAATTAGAGAAATTGCTAGAAAATTTGGTGTAGACTATCGTGGTCCAATCCCATTACCAACAAAAGTGTTAAAAATAACAACCTTAAAAACACCATGTGGCGACGGCACTGGTCATGGAAATGCAACATACGATAAATGGGAAATGAGGATACATAAAAGACTCGTAGAAGTGCAAGCAGACGATAGAACTTTAAGACAGATAATGCGAATAAACATGCCACAAGATGTGCACGTGGAAATCAAACTACAAAGTTAATTTATTCTGGTTACAATAGTATTTTAATGCCTCTAACCATCATCATTTCTGGTCCTGCTGGAAGTGGCAAAACCACACTTGCCAAGAGATTAGCAAAGAGGTACAGACTAAAGCTCTATATCGGGAGCGACTTCTTCAAAGAAATAGTAAAAAAGTATGGTTTCAAGATTCGTAAAAAATTTTGGGATACTGAGGAAGGTATGAAATTTCTAAGGTTTAGAAGTGAACATCACTCTATAGATAAAGAGGTAGACGAACTTCTCTTACAGATTGCTAAAGAAGGTAACGTAGTTATCACATCATGGACCTTACCATACCTAGGTGCTCCTGGCATTAAAATATTTATAACAGCCGACCCAGAAGAAAGGGCTGTAAGAATAGCTAGAAGAGATAGAATAGAGTTTAAAGAAGCATTAGAAATAGTAAAAAGGAGGGATGAAGAAAACTTGAAACTTTACAAGAAGGTGTATGGATTTAATTTTGGCGAGGATTTAACAGTTTTCGACATAGTCCTAGACACTACTGACATGGAAATAAAAGATGTCGAAAGGAAGGTTGTTAAACGTATAGAATCTCTTAAAAAATGTTGAATGATTTCCTTTGAAATATATTTTCAATTTCAGATTTGAATTTAAAAACAGCCTCTAAAACAAATCTTGTGCCACTCTCAAACTCTAAAATCAAATGCCCGAGATGTAAAGTCAAAATTCCTAAGTACATACTTCAAAAAACAGGAGGAAGATGCAATAATTGTGGTTATCTAATAGCAAATTCTGTTGAAAAGTTTTTAAAAAAGCCTGCTTAAAATTTCTTCCGACATTTTTTACAAAGGTATAAAGATTTATACTTGAAAAGCTTTCCAACTTTTTTCACAGACTGGCCACAACCATCGCACTTGGTATGCACAAATATTTTTTGTATTTCAAGTTTAAATTTTTATTCTACAAGTACTGTAGTTTCTGTAACAGCAACTGGCCTACCCGACTCTTCTTTCAAAGGTGGATAAGCTACTATAGCATTTGCTTCCAAAAGCTCCCTAATAGCCATTTCAACTTTTATCTTTGACATGTTCTTTATCCATCTAGGACTGAACGGTAAACCTTCGAATTCAATTTTAGCTTGGTTCAGTATTTTTCTCGCTTCCCATAACCTCACTGGTCTATCCTGCTCAAACCTGTATATACAAGGAGGTTCTGACTCTTTTACAAAACCAGAACCATCTGTAACAAAAACTTCTATGGCTATTGCTTGATCGTGAATTTCATCTTGTATGTTATTTTTAGTGTTTGGGATAGATGGTGGTGCATGAACAACGTACCTAGCCAAACCATGGCCTGTCAAGTTTCTGATAACCCTAAGTCCGAAGGATGTTACAGTATCTTCAATTACTTCTGATAACTCATAAACTTTTACACCTTTCCTTACCAAACTAACTGCCTTTTCTAACGCTTTTTCTGATGCTTCTATCAGTGGATTTTTACTATTACCTACCTGTACAGTAAATGCTTGATCCCATATGTAGCCGTTTACTTGCACACCAAAGTCTATTTTTACCAAATCGTTATCCTTGAGAGTTAACGATGTATCAATCGGAGAATAATGTGCAGCTACTTCGTTAACGCATACATTCACAGGCCAGGCAGGCTTTCCTCTGTTATCAACTATTAAATTTTCTATAGTCTCTGCTATACTAAGTGCAGTAGAGTTCTCAAACTTAAGACTTTTTGCATATTTTAGTATTTCATCAGAAATTTTTTTAGCCTTTTTGTAACATTCCTTTGCTTCTTCTTCCATGAATAAATTAATTCGTAGATTAAATTAAATATATGATAAAAAGTCTTACTCTGGTACTAATAGCATTCATGACTTTAGTTTTCGTCCTTCAATCAATACTCAACTTAGACAGTTTGGCGTTTGTTCCTGCTTTGGTTGTCAAGGAGCCATGGACGCTTCTGACATCAATCTTTTTGCATGCTGATGTAAGTCATCTAGTCTTCAACATGTTCGCGCTATTTATCTTTGGAATTTACTTAGAGAGAGTTGTTTCTTCAAAAGACTATCTTCTTATATTCCTTTTCTCTGGAATAGTTGGCAATTTAGGGTATATGCTAACGACATCCGACCCGACCATACCGGCAGTAGGGGCGTCTGGAGGTATTTATGGAATAATAGGAGCTCTCGCAACTATTCGCCCGTTTAGTATAATATATATACAGTTCGTGCCACTTCCAATGATACTTGCTGCAGCACTCTGGGGTATTTCTGAATTTTTGGGGCTTTTCTCACCTTCTTATATTGCGCATGGAGCACATCTCTTTGGTTTATTGTTTGGTATTGCTTATGGTTTGTACATCAGAAAGCTCTTAAGCATTAAAAAGTATAGAATTACTAGTTACTTTGCACGGGGTCGTGCTATATGGTGAGGGTGTGCAGAAAAACACCTTAAAAAACATAATTAAAATAGTTAAATGCTTAGAAGAGTCAAAAAACGACTGGATTTGGCTAACAGCTATAGCAAAACGCGTAAAATTACATAGAACTACTGTTTCTCGCCTTATCAACAAACATTTAACACTTTTCATCGACCAAACTACAATAGAACCTTTCAACATAAGAATGATAAAACTCAAGCCTGATGCTAGCCTTCAATCCATACTGAAATTTATCTCGATAAAAGAAAAGGTCAAGAAGTAGAGCTCAAGGAATTTTGTAAGCTTTCAATCGATTCGAAGCGATTTAAATCGCTTTTTCGAGCGTATCGAACCCAACCTTTTTTATCTTTCTCGAATCTCTCTATTTCGTCAGTCCTCTTGCTCATGTTGGATAACAACCCTCGAATAGCTGAAACACTTATATGGAGTTTAGAAGCCAATTCTTCATAGCTCATTTCATTAGATTGCTTAAGAATCTCTAATACCTCCTTCATTTTAGCTGTTAATGGTAGTTGCTTTTCGATTGCTTCTATCTTTCCTACTAGTTCTGATTTTACAGGTTCAGGAGCCTTTTTTGCTAAGTTTTTAAGCTCAATCAGTATATTTTGAATTATTTCAAACCTTTTTTGATCATTTTCTTCATGCATTTTAATTAAACTACCAAATTCTGAGATTTTTTCATCAAATTTATGGTCAAACCAATCTTTTGTTAGTATTTGAGCTTCAATTCTATCTAAAGAAGACTCTATTCTTTTAATAAAATGCGCTGTATAACCAGCTGCAACTCCTAGTTGTAAAGAATCTTTCTGAAGATCTAAGGATTCCTGAGCTGTAGGTATTTCATCGCTTTGAAGCGCTTTGAAGCGATTTAAATCATTTGAAGCGCTTTGAAGCGCTGCTTCATCGCTTTGAAGCGGTTCTATTTTCCTCTGCATCCCTAACATCTGCTTTATTTTGTCCCAAAAACTCACACTAATCGTATATCTATTGTAAATCTCACTTTATAAACTTGTTGTTAAACTCTCACTTTATTTTTCGATGCGCGAAATAGACTGTAAAAGATCAAACTCTGATGCGATTTGCAGAAACTCTCACTTTTATTTCTCTTTCAGCAAGTTTAATTTATAATGTTTCAAAATATCTCTTATTATGTGCATTGAACAAGTTCTCACTTTTCCCAAATTTTTATATTCTCAAATATATATACTAAAAAATAGAAAAATATTTAATAAATAAGTATAATTGTACCAAAAATATGGGAAAGTTCTTATTAGCATTCGATATACCAGCAAACGAACGTATGTTCAGGAAAAAAATAAACCAAATACTAAAGAAAATTGACGCAAAAATGATTCAAAAATCACTTTGGGAATCAGAAGACCTCAATAAATTATTGAACATTGCGGTCTTGATCAAAAACATTGGTGGAGTTGTTTATGTTTTCCAGGCTGAAGTTCTGTTTTCATGAATTATACTCACGAAAATATATTTTCCAGAGTATATAATTGTAGGAAAAAACTACCTTAATTACTTTGAGATAAAAGCAATTACCACTAAGTATTTTTATCTTCTTAGAGATAATATATAATTATGACCTCTGAATTAACAAGCTTTAAGAGTGTAAGTAAAATGCTAGGTGAGCTAAAGCTTTTAACAAGAAGTAGAAATACAGAACTTACCTACTTAAAAAGTCTGAAAAGCTTCCTTAAACAAATAGAAGTTTCTGACCCGGATGTGCTAATAGAAAGAGTAAAAAACAAAGAAATTGATGTGAACGAAATTTACAAGCAGTATGTTGTTAGTCTGGCTTCTCAAAACATCGCCCCAAAATCAGTAGCAGCATGGGCGTACGGAGTTAGAAAATTCTTCTCAGCAAACGGAATTGAAGTAAGTCCTGTACCGATGAGGATATACTCACTCCATGAAGATGTGCTACCAACAAAAGAAGAATTGATAAAAGTCCTGGAAAACTCTTCTCTAAAGGCACGTGTATCTATTCTGATCTTGTTATCGTCGGGTCTAAGGGTAGGAGAACTGCATCAGTTAAAGCTTGGTGATATAGAATTGAACTCAGACCCTCCTTTAATAAGAGTAAAGGCGCTTACTGCAAAGGAAAGGAAAGGTAGAATAACTTTCATTTCACCTCAAGCTAAGAAATTGTTGAATGAATATTTAGAAAAGAGGGGACAAACCGAAAAATTAACTCCTGAGTCGCCCCTGATTGCTACAGACGATGGAAAACCGATGTCGTATCAAAACCTTCAATACATACTAAACAATGCATTCAAAAAAGTTGCTAAAAAGGTCGGAAAGCGATATTCCTTACATCCACATTCTCTTAGAAAATGGTTTAAAACTCAATTGATATCAGCTGGTATTCCTGGCCCAATAGTCGACAGACTAACGGGGCATCACAGGTATCTGGCAAACGAATACGAACTTTATACAGAAGAACAACTTAGGCAATGGTACCTAAAAGGAGTAGACGCTTTAACGATTTAGCTTTTTTCTTTTACTTGAGATATTTTCAACAATGCATTGTCTAATGCTCTTGCTACTTCTTCGCCAACTCGTGTAAGCTTCACTATCTTTATTCTACCTTTCTTTTCGAATTCTACCAGTCCCAAATCGTTGAATAAATCCAACAACTTAACAGTATGAGAATAGGTTATGTCCGTATTTTTAGAAAGAATTGTTGCATACTTTGGCCCTTCCCGTAGCATGACCAACATTTTCACGGGTTTTAGTCGTAAAAACAAACGTGGAGCAAGCTTTTCATGCACAACCAAGCTCAAACACCTTATTTAAATAATTGAAAAAGTAGTATTTATATTTGAAACATATTTATTTTTTTACATGTTTGGTATAAGATGTTTCAAATCATATGCTTTAAAGAACATTTATCAATAAGGATTTTAACCAAAAATACAAGTTAAGTATCATGGAAGAGATTTTCAAGAAACATGCACTAATTAATGCAGTAGAACATAAAGGCAAAGCGAGTGTTCAGGCTGTATTGAACAGGTCTGTAGCTGAAAAACCTGAGCTTAAAACTAGAATAAAAGAAATTATTAGAGCCATTCAGAAAGTAGTCAAGGAAGTAAACGCGCTCTCACTAGAAGAACAGGAAAAAATGATAGAAGAACTTGGTATAGAACTAGAAAGAAAGATAAAAGAAGGACTGCCTGAGCTTAAGAATGCAGAAGTTGGAAGGGTAGTAATGCGGCTAGCACCTTTCCCTTCTGGTCCTTTACATCTAGGTAATGCAAGGATGGTAATTCTGAATGATGAATATGTTAAAAAGTACAAGGGAAAATTACTGCTAGTTTTTGACGATACAATAGGTAGTGCGGAAAAGGGTATACTGCCAGAAGCTTATCAGATGATAGAAGAAGGACTAAAATGGCTGGGGGTAGAATTTCATGAAAAGGTGTACAAGTCTGATAGGCTAGAGATATTCTACAAGTATGGAAGAGAAATCATAGAAAAAGGATTTGCATACGTTTGTACATGTTCAGAAAAAGAAATTAGAGAGAATAGAAAAAATGGAATAGAGTGCTTGTGTAGAAGGAGAAGCGTTCAAGAAAACTTAGATTTATGGGAAAAAATGCTCGAAGGAAAATTCAAAGAAGGAGAGGCAACAGTAAGAATTAAAACAGATATGAAACATCCAAACCCAGCGTTTAGGGATAGAGTCTTGTTTAGGATCAGTGAAAGAGAGCATCCGAGAGTAGGGAAGAAGTATAAAGTATGGCCGATGTTAGAATTCTCCTGGGCAGTAGACGATTGGTTGCTGGGTGTAACGCATATTTTGAGAGGGAAACAGCTTGTAATAGAAGATGTGATGGAGGAATTTATATGGGAAAAAATGGGTTGGCCTAAAAAGGAATTCATTCATTATGGGATGTTAAAGGTAGAAGAGGCTATTTTAAGCAAGAGCGAAACGAGGAAAATGATAGAAAGGGGAGTTATAAGTGGTTGGGAAGATCCTAGAACATGGTCCTTACAATCCTTGAAGAAGAGGGGTTTTCAACCTGAATCCATAAGAAAATTTATAATTAAGATGGGGTTGAGTGAAGCAGACGTTACTGTGCCGTTGGAAATACTCTATGCAGAAAATAGAAAGCTTATAGACCCTATAGCAAACAGGTACATGGCAGTAATTTCGCCTGTGTGTGTTTCTGTAGAAAATGCGCCTAAACTCTTTTCTACAGAGATTCGAATGCACCCTGATTTTCCGGAAAGAGGAACGAGAAAAATACCTGTAAACACTCAAAGAATATACTTAGAAAAGGATGATATCGAAAAGTTGGAAGGTAAAGAAGTAGGACTGATAAATCTTTTTTCTGTAAGAATCGATAAAAAGGTTGAATTTTTAAGCAACGAAATAAGCTACGATATTCCAAAAATCCATTGGGTCTCTGAACCGAACGTAGAAATTAAGATAATAATGCCGAATGGGGAAATTAAAAAAGCTTTGGCAGAGCCATCTGTAGAAGAGCTTAAAGAAGGTGAAATTGTTCAACTCTATCGCATAGGCTTTTGTAGAGTCAATAAAACAGGAAAAGATAAAGTTTTATATTTTGCACATAAATAGTATTAGAGATGATTGCATGCCGAAGAGTTACGTTAAATTTGAAGTCCCGAAAGAGTTAAGTGATAAAGTACTGCAACTTGTAGAAATGGCAAAGAATACTGGTAAGATTAAACGAGGCACCAATGAAACTACTAAAGTTGTTGAAAGGGGGCAAGGACAGCTGGTTGTACTAGCAAGCGATGTTGACCCGGAAGAAATAGTAATGCACTTGCCGCCGTTGTGCGAAGAAAAAAACATCCCGTACATATTTGTACCAAGTAAGCAAGAGTTAGGTAGAAGTTCTGGGATAGATGTAGCATCAGCTGCTATTGCTATCATGGATGCTGGCGAAGGAAAGGAACTTTTAAAGGATATTCTAAACTTTCTAGAGAAGATTAAGAAGAAGTGATCTTATGGCAGACGTTGCATACCCAGCAGAGGTAGTCCAATTGCTTGGAAGGAGTGGTGTTAAAGGTGTACAGCAAGTAAGGTGTAAAGTCCTGGAAGGGCCTGACAAGGGAAAAATTCTTATAAGAAACGTTGTTGGTCCAATAAGAATCAAGGATATACTCATGCTGAGAGAGACAGAAATGGAAACTGTTGGAAAGTTAGAAGGTAAGTAAAATGAAGTGCTCTTTCTGTAAAAAACCTATAAAGCCTGGCTCAGGAAAAATGTTTGTGAAAAACAGCGGCGAAATTCTCTACTGGTGCTCTTCTAAATGCGAAAAAAACTACATGATGGGAAAGAACACTAAAAAGTTAAAGTGGGTTGAAAAAAGTTAGGCGATTGTTTGCGAATTGGCATTACTTTAAAGGAAAAGGATGTAGATTTCATCATATCGCTGTTAAACTTGCATAAAGAAGTAAGTATAAATGAAGTTCTGCTGCAAATGCTGAGAAAAAACATAGGATCCTCCGACATTCTTTTTATTTTGTTACAGATTCTAACGCAAGACGGATATGTAGAGGGTTCTAAGGGAGTTCTAAAAATTATAAAGCCTATTGACGAGAAAGAAGTGAATATAATCAAAAGTAGTTTGGTAGAAAACTTATCAAAGAATCCAAAAGTTTTTGTCACGCCACTAGAATTTGGGAAGTTTTTCCAATGTCCGAGAAGAGTTTGGCTAGAAAAGGTTGTGTTTTCTACCCAAAGGAAAGAAGAGAGAGGGAAAATGTGGGATGGCGAAGCTTTACACTTTGCAATAAACCAACTAGCTAAAAATCTGGAGAAAGGGGAGGCTTCTGCTGTTATAGAAGAGGCTGCAAACAAGGCTGTAGAGAAGTATGCGGGAAAAATTGAAATTGGAAAGGAAAAATTGGTAGAATTCTTGAGCAAGTTCTATGAATTTATAAAGGAGGAAGAAATAGTTACTATCTTTACTGAAAAGCTCATAGAATCGTTTTCTGAAGGATTGGTAGGAACTCCAGATATAATAGGAATTAGGAAGGACAGAAAAGTTATACCAATGGATATAAAGCTTGGTTACTTGGGAAGAGGTTTGAAGAAAGAGCATGCTCTGCAAATTATAGGTGAATCCATCCTTACTGAAAGGTTTTTTAGAAAGAGTGTGGAAGTAGCTTATCTGATTTATTTTGAATCAAATTCTCTTGTGAAAATTGTCGTTAGGGACGATATGAAAAGGGAATTCTTGATGTATAAAAAGGGTCTGATTAAGACTTTCAGAAGTAGATATATACCGCCGATTAGCAGATTGCCAAACTTTAAAAGAAGGGTTTGCCAAGGATGTCATGTAAAGCATGCTTGTGAAAATATAGAATTGTTAAAGAGGATATACTAGAAGTTATATATTTGATTGAAAAAGTTTAAGAAATTCTATATGGGCCGGTAGATCAACGGCAGATCGCCGCTCTAGCTTGGGCGAATGCAAAGCGGAGAAGTTAAAACTCCGTAAGCTCCGGGTTCAAATCCCGGCCGGTCCATGTGACTAAAAGCCTTAAATCTTTATGAACCTTTAATTCCTAAGATAACGTCGAGGTTTTCTAAACATTAAAGCTTAAAAACGTCAAACGATTATATTACTTAAATCAAAGTGTTTAGTATGGGAGTAACCAAGGTAAAAGTTGAGAAAGAAGAGAAAGAAGAAGAGAAACCAAAAAAGGTTGAGAAAAAGGAAGCTGCCAAAACAAAGTTAATAGTTAGAATCGCAAACACTGACCTAAACGGTGAAAAACAATTAATCTATGCTTTAAAAGACATTAAAGGAATGGGCTATACCATGGCAAAAGCTGTTTGTAAAGTTGCTAATCTTAACCTGAATACAAAGCTTGGCTCTCTGAGTGAAGATGAAATAAAAAAACTAGAAGATGTGATTTTAAATCCAACAAAGTACGGGATACCTCCTTTTCTTTTTAACAGAAGGAAAGATTTAGAATCTGGTAAGGATCTGCATCTTGTTGGATCTGACCTAGAAGTAGCGAAAAAATTTGACATAGAAAGGCATATTGCTCTAAAAACATATAGAGGATGGAGACACATGCTCGGACAACCGGTTAGAGGACAGTCGACAAGAAGTCATTTCAGAGAAAGAGGTAGAATAGTCGGTGTAACCAAGAAGGCAATAAAAATAAAAACAGGAGAAGAGAAAGAAGAGAAAAAGTGATTAGATGAGAAGATTGAAGAAAAAGTATGAAAGACCTTTAAATCCTTGGGACAAGGAAAGACTAGACAAGGAAAAACAACTGATTAAAACATACGGACTTAAGAAAAAACAAGAATTATGGAGGGTAGAAGCTTTGTTGAAAAAATACAGAAAAATTGCAAGGTCGTTAATAGCTAAGAGTGATAAGAACAAGGAAAAAATCTTGATAGAAAAATTGAGTAAAATTGGTGTTTTAAATCAAGATGCAAGCTTGGACAATGTATTGAGCTTAACTGTAGAAAACTTTTTAGAAAGGAGATTACAAACTGTTCTTTTTAGAAAAGGTATGGCTAAATCTATAAAACATGCGAGACAACTCATTACTCATGGCCATGTTACTATTGATGGCAGAAGAGTAGTACATCCTAGCTATCTTGTGTCTCCACTAGAAGAAGAAAAAATACAAGTGGTAGTATGAAAGAGGAAAAATGGGGGGTTGCTTACATACTGAGCACACCAAACAACACTATAGTTCATATAACTGATATAACTGGTGCAGAAACAATAGCACGCTACTCTGCTGGCATGATGACTGATAAAGACAGAGAAGGCGGGAGTCCTTTCCCAGCAATGCTTGCCGCAAAAAAAGCTGCTGAAGTTGCAATAATGAAAGGTTTGACTGGTGTACACATAAGAGTTAGAGCTGCTGGTGGAACAAAAAGTAAGATTCCAGGACCTGGCGCGCAGACAGCAATAAGAACTTTGGCACGCGCTGGTTTAAAGATAGGTGTGATAGAAGACGTTACCCCAGTAATTCATGGATACATGCGACCAAAAGGTGGAAGAAGGGGAAGAAGAGTTTAAGCTGGTTTTATTTATAGATAAAAAATAAATAAAATATTCAAACCATGTGGTCTTATGAAAGTAGAAATTTTAAGCCTGAATGAAAATGAAATAAAATTTTCTGTCGATGGGTTAAACCAATCGTTAGCTTCTGCACTCAGAAGGGTAATGCTCTCTGAGGTACCGACTATGGCTATAGAATGGGTAGATTTTAAGAAAAACGATTCTGCATTGAACGATGAAATAATTGCTCATAGATTAGGGTTGATTCCTTTAACGTTTGATAAAAAAGTATACAATTTGCCAACTGAGTGCAGTTGTAACGGAAAGGGTTGTAGTAGGTGTCAAGTAAAGCTTACGTTAAAGAAGAAAGGACCTTGTACAGTCTATGCAGAAGATTTAAAGTCTACGGACAAGGATGTAAAACCAGTATATCCGAAAATACCTATAGTTGAACTTCTAGAAGATCAAGAACTGCAGTTAGAAGCAACAGCACAACTTGGCATAGGCAGAGAACATGCAAAATGGCAGGCAGCTGTAGTTGGTTATGAGATAAGCGATGGTAAGTTTATTTTTACTGTTGAAAGTGTTTGTGGGCTAAAACCAGAAGAAGTAGTTATTTCTGCCATAGAAGTTTTGGAAAAGAAGTTTAAAGAATTTGGTAAGTTAGTTAAAAAGATAAAATAGATAAAATTCTTAATTAATTCTGTGCCGGGGTCGCCTAGCCTGGTCAATGGCGCGAGGCTTAAGCAGTGCTTAAGCTCTGAATAAAGATGAAGAAACCTCGTGGATTAGTTCCTTCGTGGGTTCAAATCCCACCCCCGGCATCTCAACTTATTAAAGATACGTCTATTTCGGTAGACTAAAGATTCATTTAAGGAAAAGAGAAAACTAAAAATAATTAATAAAATTGCATAAAAATGAATCCTGCAATTTTATACTTAAAACTTCATCAAGCTCTCTACTAGTTTCTGTGTAGCTTCTTGTGTCTCCTTGTCTGTCGGCTTTACTATTTCTGATATTATTCTTTCTATTGCTTTCTTCTTCTCTGCCTCTCCTACTTCAACTATCGCCTTGAATGGTTCCTCTAACTTGCCAAGCATTGCTTTAGTGCTGTCCAGCTCCTTTTTCAACTCTACAAGAGCACACCAAAGCTGAGCCACTTTTACATCATCTGCTTGCGAGTATGCGCACTTGTGTCTTTTTACAACTGTTATTAGCTCTTCTAGTATTTTCTTATCTTCTTCGTTCAAGCATTCTTTCCAATCATTTTTATCGTTGAACATGCTTTTGTTATAGCTGATTAAATTTAAATCCTTAACTACAGTAAAGAATTTAAGCTTTTGCACGAAATTGTAGTAATGCTTAAAAAGGTGATTGGACGAAAGATGGAGATTTTGTATTGATAGATTATATAGGCAGGATAAAAGAGACTGGAATCGTTTTTGACGTAACTAATGAAGAAAAGGCGAAAGAAGAGAAAGTATACGATCCTAGAGTAAAGTACGGTCCTGTGCCTGTAATAATCGGTGGTGGGTTTATACTCAAATCTTTGGAGGATGTTTTAAGAGGAATGGAAGTTGGAGAAAAGAGAGTAGTAGAACTAAAGCCGGAAGATGCTTTTGGAGAAAGAAAAGAGGCACTCATTAAGTCTGTCCCTGTGTCTGCTTTTAGAGATTCTGTGCCTACAGTTGGTAGTTATGTAAGTGTAGACAATTTCAGGGGTAAAGTTCTAAGTATGGATGGTGGTAGAGTAAAGATAGACTTTAATCATCCTTTAGCTGGGAAGAACCTCGTATACGAGGTAGAAGTGATAAAAGTTATTACAGAGGTTGAAGAGAAAATCAAATCTGTGATTAACTATTTTACTGGTGTAGAGAATAATTTTATCGAAACTAAAATTGATAATGGTTCTGCACAAGTTAAGGTAAAAAATCATTTAGACATTCCAGCAAACTTAAGAGAAACAATTGCCGAAACTGTTTTCAAGTGGGTAGAAGAAATAAAGGAAATGTCCTTTGTTGATGTTTACAATAAATAAGCATTTATTTTTGTCTCCTAAAAGTTATATCAGATGCTTATGGGTTTGAGACAACTCTCAGAAAAACCTGTTTCAGAAAAATTAAAAGAAGACGAAGAACTCTTACAGATTGTAGAGAAGATAAAAACAAAGATAAAAGTAGTTGGTGCTGGAGGAGCTGGCAACAATACTGTAACAAGACTTATGCAAGTAGGTATAACTGGTGCTGAGACTGTAGCTATAAACACAGATGCACAAGATTTGCTCTATACAGATGCACACAAAAAAGTTTTGATAGGTAGGGAGACTACTTGTGGTTTAGGTGCTGGTGCAAACCCGAAAGTTGGAATGGAAGCTGCAAAAGAAAACAAGGAAGATATTAAAAAGGCATTGCAGGGAGCTGACCTTGTTTTTTTAACAGCCGGACTTGGTGGTGGGACTGGAACAGGAAGTTTACCTGTAGTAGCTGAAGTTGCAAAAAAATTAGGAGCATTGACTGTAGCAATAGTCACACTTCCTTTTAGCATGGAAGGAAAGCAAAGGATGATGAATGCAAAAGAAGGACTGGAAAATCTGAAGAACGTTACGGACACTCTTATAGTAATACCAAACAACAAACTTTTAGAAATAGTACCTGATGTCTCGATTGCAACAGCATTCAAAGTATGTGATGAAATACTAGTAAATGCAGTTAAAGGAATAACAGAATTGGTGACAAAACCTGGCCTGGTAAACTTGGATTTCGCTGACTTACGCGCAATAATGCAATCTGGCGGGCTTGCAATGATAGGAATGGGAGAAAGTGACACAGAAAACAGGGCTTTAGAAGCTGTTGAAAAAGCTTTGAACAATCCCTTGTTAAGCGTTGATGTTGATGGGGCGACTGGTGCTTTGATAGATGTAATCGGTGGTCCAGATATAACCATAAAGGAATCTCAACAAATAGCAGAAGCTATAGCTAACAGACTTTCTCCAGATGCAAAGATAATATGGGGTGTTCAAATAGACAAATCTTTAGAAGATACTATAAAAGCTTTAGTAGTAGTCACTGGCATTAAGTCTCAGCAAATACTTGGTGGTAAAGGTTCTAAAGAAAAAGACATAGAAAAAATTCTTGGAATAGATTTTGTAGAGGAGTAATATGGGAATCAAACTGAAAGAAAAGCTAGAAAACTATAGAAGAGTTCTTACAATAGCTAAAAGACCTACGCTTGAAGATTTTAAATATGCTGTAAGAATTTGTGCAATCGGCACTGGTTTAGTTGGACTGATAGGGTTCTTGATCTATCTAATTTCAGTCTTATTAATAGGGTGATAGGTTTGATATACACGATAAAAACGGTAGTTGGCAGAGAAAGTATAGTAGCTGAACTTGTAGCTGCTAAGGCAAAATCTTCTGGCTTGAAAGTAGATGCACTAATTCATCCAGAAGAAATAAAAGGTTATGTATTTGTTGAAGGTTTTATAGATGATATAGAAAAATGCATACAAGGTATACCGCATATTCGTGGATTGATAAAAACGCCTGTAAGTGTAGAGGAAATAAAAAGGTTCTTAACCCCAAAAGAAGTTGAGATTGAACTGAATACTGGCGACCTAGTAGAAGTAATAGGTGGTCCTTTCAAGGGAGAAAGAGGTAAAGTTGTTAGGTACAACAAAATAAAACGTGAATGTACGATAGAGCTTATAGAGGTAACTGTACCAATACCTATAACTGTTTCTGTAGACCTTGTTAAAGTGTTGGAGAAGGTGAAAAAGTAATTATGAAGACGAGCGAAATGATCTTGAAAGAGCTAGGAGTAGAAGTTGCTAAAATTACTGAGGAGGATAAGAGCAAAGGCAAAACTTCAGTTGGTAGTCTGAGTATGGAACAAGTTGTGAAAATTGCAAAAGAAAAGCAGAAAGAACTGTTTATCAAGGATTTGAAGAAAGTAGTGAAAATGGTCTTGGGTACGTGCAATTCTATGAACGGAGTGCTTGTGGAAAACAAAAGACCAAAAGATGTAATAAAAGAAGTGGAAGAAGGTAAGTGGGACCATCTAATTAAAACTTAAATAATTAACTAGCGAATAATCTTTTACCCGTTGGACTACTTTGGTAGGAGGGTTTGAATGAATCAAAAAATATTAGAGGCTATCAAAGAATTACGAAAGGTTTCTAGTAAGAGAAATTTTAATCAAAGCTTTGACTTGATTGTTAACCTTAAGGAATTTGATACTAAAAAGTCGGAAAATAAGATAAATGAAGAATTTGTATTGCCGCATGGAAGAGGAGATGTAAAGGTTGTTGTTTTCTCAGATACACTAAAGGGGTTAGAGTGTGAAGTCTTAACGAGTAAAGATGTAGAAAATTTGGCGAAAAACAAAAGAGCTGCAAGGAAGTTTATAAAAGAAACAGATTTTTTCTTGGCAGAAGCAAGTATGATGCCACTTATAGGAAAATACCTGGGTCAATTTCTAGCTCCTAGACAAAAGATGCCTAAAGTAATCTCTGGAAATGTAGAAAGTATGATAAAAAACTTGAAGAAAAGCGTTAGGATTGTTGTTAAAAGCTCACCTGTAATTCAGTGTATAGTTGGTAAGGAAGATATGAAAGATGAAGAAATTTGTGAAAACATAGAAAGTTTGTTAAAGCATCTAGAAGCAATCTTACCAAAGGGTAAAAGGAACATAAAAAATGTTCTGCTTAAATTAACGATGAGCAAGCCCGTTGAAATAAAGGTGGAAAAATGGTAAAGGAAGAGAAAATAAAAGCTGTAGAAGAATTGAAAAAAATGATAGAATCTTACTCTGTTGTAGGAATCGTTGACATGTTTAAGATTAAAACTGCTCCGTTACAAGAAATTAAAAAACAGATAGAAAATTTTGCTACTTTAAAAGTAGTCAGAAAGTCTATACTATTGCGTGCTTTAAAGGGTTCTTCAAAAGAAAATATTAGCAAACTGGAAGAGTTTGTCCCCCTTCAGCCAGCAGTTCTTTTCAGCAATTTAGACTGTTTTAAGCTGTACAGTGAAATTAAGAAGATAAAACCGAAAATTTTTGCAAAAGATGGGGATGTTGCAGAAGAAGACATAATGGTTAAAGCTGGTCCAACAGAATTATCGCCAGGTCCTGTAATAAGTGAATTTGCTAAAGTGAAGATACCTGTTGGCGCAGAAGGTGGAAAGATAGCAATAAAGAAAGATACCGCAGTTGCTAAAAAAGGCGATAAAATTTCAAAAGATCTTGCAGCTATACTTCGTAAACTAAAAATAAAACCGATATCTGCCTCTCTAAACATCGTTGCAATTTTTGACAGAGGTAAAGTTTATAGTAGCGATGTTCTTTCGCTCGTTGGTGAACGGTATCTTAATTTGATAAAAGAATGTTTCAGTAAAGCTTTAAATTTTTCAATTGCAATAGAGTATCCGACAAAAGAAAACATTGGATACTTGCTCTCAAAGGCTTATCAAGAAGCTAAGGCTTTAGAAAATAAGATAATTGGAGGTGTAAAATAGATGGAAGAAGTGTATGCATGCTTACTACTTCATGAGCTTAAGCAACCTATAACAGTAGAGAACTTGACAAAAGTCCTGCAATCGGCTGGTGCAAGTGTGGACGAGGGAAAGTTAAAAGCTCTTGTAACCAGCTTAGAGGGACAAGATATAGATCAACTCATAAAACAAGTTCCTACTACTGCTGTTGCAACAGAAACTGCTAAGAAAGAAGAGGCTCATGAAGAGAAGGAGAAGAAGGAAGAGGCTGCTGTAGCTGGACTAAGCGCGCTGTTTGGGTGAAGAGCAATGATATTAGGTGTAGATAAAGTTGTAGAGTTGATTAGAAGTAAGAAGCTAGTAGAAGGTTTGGATGAAAAGAACATTAATTTCGAAGGGTGTGGAGTAGATTTAAGAATAGGGGAAATCTATGAAATGGACGAAGAAGAAGGATTTCTGTATGTAGATACTAGAAAAACACCCAAGTATAGGCTGGTAGCAAAGTTTGAAGAAGGTAAGAGTGTAAAAGTTAAGCTCAAGCCTGGAAAAGTTTATGTTGGCGTTACTATTGAGAAAATCAACACACCTGAAAACCTTTTCGGTTGGTTTATTCCTAGACAGACGTTGTACAAGTGTGGTATAGTTGTACAAGGTATAAGAACTGACCCTGGATACCATGGAAACTTTTCTTTTGTCATGATTAACGTAAGCAAAAAAGATTTTGAGCTGGAGATGGGGACTAGAATAGCAAACATGGTTTTCCATCAAGTAGAAGGTAAACCTAACTTATACAAAGGTCAGTGGCAAGGTGGTAGAGCTTTTATAGGAAAAGAAGAAAAACAGGTGAGACAAGATGCAAAGATTGATTGAACTTGCAAAACAGATAAAGAACAAAGAATTGAGAGAGAATGTAATATCTCTTCTAAACAACCCTAAATTGTCTAACAAAAATTTTGAAAAATACAAGCCTGAAGACATGTCTAAAGTCAAGGCTTTGTTTACAGTCGGCGGGGTAGGAACTGTAGAAAGGGGTGACCTAATATCACACACGGCTGCTGTTACAGAACTTTGTATGGAAACAGCAAAAATTCTGGAAAAGGAATACGGAATAAAGGTAGATACGGACGAGTTAATCGCTGGAGCTTTGTTGCATGATGTAATGAAAGTGTTTGAGTGGAAAAATACTGAAAAAGGTGCAGAAAGGACTGATATCTCTTTAGATCATTCTATCTTGGGAGCAGCCGAACTTTATTCACGTGGTTTTCCAGAGAAAGTTATACACATTGTAGCTAGTCACTTTGGAGAAACTGGGCCTACACCACCAAGAAACTTCGAAGCATTGATACTACATCATGTTGATAGTTTCTTATCATTAGCAGAATTCTATCTGTATGGGTCTGAACAAAAACAAGAAGTGCCAATTATAATTTTGGACGAAAAGACTATCAAAAAGCTAAGCGGTGAGGAATAATCTGGAATGAAATTGTACACCAAGCTAAAGAATTCTTGAAAAGTACGAATAAGTCTAGTGCCACTCTTGTGCATGGACACGATGCAGATAGTGTTTGCTCTGCAGCAATTATCTCTAAGCTTTTGCAAAAGTTGAAAGTAAGTGTGAGTAACGTTGTAACAGAATCCAACTACAGCTTTGGGAGGAACGACCTAGAAAAAGTCAAAAGAGTTAACCATAAGTTTGTAATAATTTTGGACATACCCATGGTTGGAGTTGGTCTGCTGACTGAACTAACAAAGCTTTATAGGGTAATGATAATCGACCATCATAAACCAAAAGGATATGTGAGAGTTTGCTACATAAACCCAAGAGTATACGATGATAACATATATGCGCCAACTACTTACATAGCTTATAAAATTTACGAGAGTTTTTTAAGCCCGAAAGATATTTTGTGGATAGCATGCATCGGAGTGCTTGGAGACCATGGTGTAGAAAGCTGTAAGGATGTGTTTATTAAACTAAAGAAGACAAACCCTGAGCTTTTCGACAATTCTGAAATCACATCAGAAGGTTTGTTCAGAAGTTCTAGACTTGGAAAGCTTACGAGAATGATCGATGCTGGAAGAGTTGTAAACGTGAAAAACGCGGACAAAGTTTTCAAAACTATTGCTGCTGCAAAAAGTTACAAGGATATTGAAAAGAATGGCTGGATTAGAAAATTGTTTAAAAGTGTGGAAGAGGAGTTTGAAAAAAGTTTAAAAGATTTTGAAAAAGATAAGAGGGTGTTCAAATATGTTGTGTTTTACGAGCTAAAGTCAAAGTATAACTTAAAGTCTAGCTTTGCTGGATATGTTCAGACTCTCTTTGAAGATAAGGTTGTGTGCATAGCTCAAAAATTTGGAGATTATTATGAGGCTAGCCTTAGAAGAGGTAACAAACTAGATGTAGACCTTTCTAAGTTAGCAGAAAGCCTGATCGAAGGATTGAAAGATGCCAGCGGAGGTGGACATCCCTCGGCATCTGCTGTAAGATTTCCAAGTAGTGAAATCAAAAATTTCATAAGTAAATTAGAAAAAATTAAATTTTAAATGCTGAAATTGGTAGATTTTTGCTTTTTTTATGTAATTAAATAAAAATATGTGCTTATTTTCTAATGCAACCGGAAGTGCACACGAGAAATGGCTGTATACCTTTAAAGCTTAATTTCTTTTGTGGTTGTCATGAGATGTGTAAGATGCAACTCTCCAAGACTCGTAAAGTTTATAGATGGTTTTGGAAAAGAAAGAATCTTTTGTAAAGATTGCTGGAACAGTATACCTATAAAGAATGAGGTTGGACTGGATCAAAAAAGACTTCCTGAGTTTAATACACAGCTTAACTATAGGCTAAATGTTAGGTGAAATGTATGGAAACTGTAGGAAAGGTTGAACTCGTCTTCCTAAAAGATAGGGACGTTAACAAAGTTCGTGTTAACTTAATTAAAAACGACAGAATATTTGGTTTTATCAAACCTACAAATTTTTGGAGGTAATTTTTCTCCTTTTTTTACTTTTTCTTTACGACTATAAACAAATGAAACTTCTCATAAGGGTCTAATTCCACCCTATCTAAAATTATAAAATACTTTTCTAGTTTTTGTATACATTCCTTGTAAACTTCTTTCGGTTTTTTAATCACATCTATAGATTGAGACTTTATTGCTATTGCTCCATACCCGCCTTCTTTTAAGAAATTTTCACAGTTTCTTATAAAAATTTCAACTTGTTGTGGATCTGCAACATCCTCGAAAATAAAATCAACCTTTTCAACAACTATGTTCTCATACAACTCTGGACGACGTGCATCTGCAAGAATTGGAATTATGTTACCTCTTTTCTCACATACTGGTATAGCTTCTCTTAAACTTCTTGGGCTAATTTCTACACCAAATATTAAACCATCCTTCCCTACGATATCGCTGAAAAAAGATGCTGTCTTAGCTTCGGCAAGTCCTAGGTAAAGTACTTTCATCCCTTTTTCTAACGGGAAAACTTTTATTTTTTTCTTGATTGCTGCAGCAGGTTTAGAAGTGTAAGGATCCCATATTCTATACTCTACACCCTGGATCTTCACTATTTCCTCGTTAGAACTTCTATAACCAGGAACTAGGTTTATAGTCGCTAGTTTCCCGTCAATCTTGAATATGTTGTAAAATTTTGTTTTTTCCACTTTAGGTATACTGACCACCTAAGCCTGACTTGAGGATAGAATTTCTTTGATTTTTTCTTGCAATTCTTTTTTCATTTCTTTACTCTTGTCTTCCTTTGAGTAGAAGTCTATCTTTGCTGCGATAGAAAGTTTGGAAGCAATTGACCTGGCAACCTTGCCTTTCAACTTTTCTGGAGCATTTTGAACTAATGGATGGGTCGCAAGTATTCCAAACCTTGGGCTTTTACCCTTTCCGTGTAAAAACCTGAACAAGCTTTTTTCAGCACCAAGAAGTTGGATTGTAGAGGATGCACTCTTTGCCAACTTTTCAAGGCTTCCTGCCTTGGATATAAGTCTTGCTGCTAGCATAGGACCTGCTATTTCAGAAATGTTTGGAGCTATCGTCTTTGTAGCATCTTCTGTATACCTTGTAAGATCTTCTTTCAGTGAATATAAGTTAAGTATCGATTGCGCAAGCTTTTGAGCAATCCTTATATCCTTCTCCTCAAACTCTATACCAACGCTGTTTTTAGCCAGTGTAGAGAGCTCTTGGTCTTTAATGTTGTTCCTACTACCAAACTCTACGATTAGCTTAGCATACTTTTCATGATTTGCCACTACTCTGTCCATTTCTGGAAAGTGTAAACTGTAAAACTCTCTTAACCTTTCTACAAGAATGTTAATAGATTTATCGAGCTCGTCTATTGCTGAAACAGCTTGAATTATTAGCTTATCCCGACCTACAGACTTTCTTATCTTAGCCTTTGCTAGTTCAGTGGTAATGCTTACTAAAAATTTGTTAAACTCTAACTGATCTTTGAAAAGCTTTCTTTCTATTGATATGCTTCTCAAGTTCTCCTTAACGTATTTTTCTGCATTGTTGTCTGCTTCTACACTCTCAGCACCAATTTTTCTGGAAGAGAAGATAAACTCTTCGTAACCTTTCTTCCTTAGTTCTTCTACCAATTGCTTCTCCTCTTCTATCACTTCTGAACTAGCTAGACTTAGCTTAGTTGCAATCTCTGCTGGATTTTTAGGGAAAGGTTTAAAGGATATTATCTTGTTGTTCTCGTCCACACCAAAACAACCAACCATTGTGGTGACAATATAGGCTTTCATACTTTCCTATAAGATTTACAATCAAATAAATTAACTTATGGAATATCTGTTATTGGCAGGTCTTGCGCTTGTGTTTATAGGATTTATTTTAATACTCCTTAGTGTGTTAAAACAGGGTAAAATAGAACATGGTGGTTTGATTCTAATAGGTCCTTTTCCGATTGTATGGGGGAGTAGTAAAGCTATTGTTTTACTTGTTCTGTTGATGGCAGTTATAGCCTTAACTTTTTTAATTTGGTACAACATAATTGTTTAGTGAACATGCCAGCAAAACTATGGGTTACAATGACGTTGACTGTAGTACTATTGTTTGGTCTACTGTTTGGTATACTTGCTGCTGTAGGATACTTCTTTGAGCTGAGTGGATATGTAGTTGTGTTGCTTGCTATAATACTTGTTGTTATTCAATGGTACATAAGCCCATATATCATAAAATGGACTACAAACATGCAGGAATTGAAAAAAGAAGAAGATCCATGGATATTCAAAACTGTAGAGAGTCTATGCAGGAAGACCAAAACACCAATACCTAAAATTGCAATTGCTAACGTCGGGAGTCCAAATGCCTTCGTTTTTGGAAGAACACCTGCCTCTGCAACTTTAGTACTTACTAGAGGCTTGCTCAAAAGCCTTAGTAAAGAAGAGGTAGAAGCGGTTATAGCTCATGAAATAGGACATATAAACCATAAGGATATGGTGGTTATGACACTAGTAGGCGCTATACCAGTCCTTGCATACTTTGTGGCAAGATTCTTGATTTTTGCACCAACAAGAGAAGAAAGAAGGGATGCTGGAGCAGCTGTATTAGTTGGAGTTTTTGCCTTCATAGTTTACATAATCAGTAACCTCCTCGTGCTACTGCTTTCTAGACTGAGAGAATTTTATGCTGATAGATTTTCTGGAGAAAATACAAGACCAAGAACACTTGCTAACGCACTTGCTAAAATCACTTATGGTTTGAGCACATCTAGAGAAAATGAGACGAACTCCGCTGTAAGGTCCTTCTTCATTGCTGATCCTATAACATCTAGAAAAGAGGTTAGTAAATTCTCTAAAGAGTACGAAGATTTAAGGTTGGAAGAAAGTGAGGTGAAAAAGGCTATGGAATGGGAGGAGAAGAATCCCTTAATCCGATTGTTAGAGCTTATGTCAACACATCCCTTAACTTTCAAGAGGATAAAAGCTTTATTAGAAATGGAAAAAAGTTTGAAATTATGAGTTTTAAAAAGGGTGACGTCATCCTTTTGTTGTCGAAAGATTCCTCTTATTTGGTAAACGTGCGGAAGGAAAAGTTACAGACAAAAGACGGTGTTATCGATTTATCTGAGCTTTTCAAGAAAAAATATGGAGATGAAATTAAAACCCATCTAGGGAAAGAGTTTTCTGTATCAAGAGTTACACTAAACGATTTATTGGAAAAGATTGTTAAAAGAACCGCCCAAGTTGTCCTGCCAAAGGATTCTTCCCTTATTCTCGCATATACAGGAATACCGAATGATAGCTTAGTAGTTGATTGTGGGAGTGGAAGTGGATACCTTGCAATTTTCTTGGGCTGGTATCTCTCTAAAGGAAAAGTAGTAAGTTATGAAGTTAGAAAAGATTTTTGGGAAATTGCAAAAGAAAACATCCATAATTCAGGATTGAAGAATGTTAAGTTAAAAATGAAGGATGTAAGAAAAGGAATAGACGAAAAAAACGTTGATCTAATAACTGTTGACATGAAAAATCCTGAAAAGGTTATCCCTCATGCATATAAATCGTTAAAGGCTGGTGGTTTCTTGGTTGTTTATTCACCGACTGTAGAAGAAGTTATAAGAGTGAATAAAGAAATAAGAAAGAAAAGTTTTTGTTATATAAAAACTGTTGAAAATATTGTAAGGGAGTGGCAAGTTGAAAGGACCACAAGACCAAAAACTCTTGGTTTGTTGCACACAGGTTGGTTAACTTTTGCAAGGAAGGTGGTTTGATGGGGACAAACATCAAAAAGTTTGAAGAACCTCCTGAAATGGTTCCTGAACCAAGCCCGACAATTACACCTGAAATGGTAAGGACTGTTCTACACGCACTAGAGACGAAAGGAATGGTTAGGTACTTTGAAGGGGGGATTTATATTCCCACAGAGAAAGGATGGAAACTTTTAATGAGCACGAAAACTTACAGAGAAGAGGTAGAAGCCGTTGGTTGCCCTGAGATTACTGGCACTAGCGAAGTTTCTATAAAAATTAGTAAGCATGAAAAAGTAGATGAAAGTACTGTAGGTGTTAGGGCAGATAAAGCGTGTAGTGATTTTAGTGAAGAATTTAAGAATGCTCTTAAAAGCAATAAAATTCTTGAAGTTACTTTAGAAGCTGAAGATGTTTCTGACTTTTTCACAGCTTATTGTTCGCCTGCTCTTGTTCTTTCCAGCAATAGTGAGATTTCTGTGAGGAAAGATGATAAAATAGATCCTTCTACTATAGGGATAATGAGTGATAAGTCCGCATCTGACCTGAAAAGAGAGCTTATAGAAAAGCTGAAAGATCCAAAAGCAAAGTTAAAAATTATTCTTGAAATAAAATCTTAAGTCGGGGATGTCGTCTAGCTTGGTCTAGGATCCGGCCTTCGGGTGAATAGGAAAAGGCTGTGACCTGGGTTCAAATCCCAGCATCCCCAACCTTATCTACTCTATAATCTTTAAGCAAAACTTGTCTCTCCTCCTTTTCTTTCTTAACTTGTCCTAGCTGTTCCTTAATCGTATATGCAACCTTTGGCCCAACTATTAAAGATAAAGCATCAAGAGAAACTTTTCTCAACTTTTCAAGACTTGTTAAACCTGCGTTGTACAGCTTTCTTGCTCGAATTCTTCCCACTTGTCTCAACCTTACTAAAGGAATTAGCTCTTCTTTCACGCCATACTGCAACCTTATTCTTAATTTTCTCACACTCTTCAATAGCTCCTTCTTTCCCAACAATAAAAGCAATTCTTGTAAAGAATAGATTAACCAATCAGCAATTTCTAACCTTGCATGCAGCTCGCCAGGTGTAACCCTATACTTCACTAACATTTGCTCTTCAGTTGCTTCGTTAATCCAAGACTCGAAGAGCAGAGCTGTTTTAACGCTCTTTATAAATTCTTCAAACTCTAACTCCCATTCTTTTGGAGGTTTTTGAATAAAATTCTTTTCTCTCTCAGAAATTATCTTACATACTTCTGCATATTCTCCTGCCCTAACAGAGATTAACGGCTTCATTTCTACTGTGTTGGAAATTAGTTGCAATATACCGAACTCGTTAAGATCTTTTTTCTTCTCTACACTCGAAATGAAAAAGTATGCTGTTAAAGGATCTATGTAGAGTTCTGAAACACGTTTTCCTATTCGTGTAGCGTAGAGTTTCTTCCTTTTTTCTTCTACAAACTTCCATTCCTTCAGCTCTTCTAGAATCTCCAAAATCTTATCAAAAACAAGTGAGATATTGCCGTATTGATGAGCATAAAAAGTTTTTGAAAAAAAGTTGAAAAGAGATTTTTTAGAGTTGCAAAAACTGCTTGCTATTAGTGCAAGTGTGTGCATTCTCAAAACAGGCTCAACAGAAAGTTTTGACGTTATAGTCTCTGGTTCTCCCAAGATAAAGTTGTCTACAAGCTCCTGCGCTTCTTCTTCATTCTTGGCTATCAGTATAGATTCCCCAAACTTTGACCATTCAGGACGACCTGCTCTCCCCTTCATTTGTGAATAGTCTAAAACAGGAATGTACACGCTACCTATACCAGGATAGTATCTTTTAGCGTCACGTATGATAACCCTGTCTGCTGGAAAGGATATACCCATCGCAAGAGTTGGTGTACAGCAGATTATCTTGATAAGACCTTTTTTAAAATTTTCTTCTATTAGCCTTTTCTGCATACCGACCAATCCTGCATGATGAAAAGCCACCCCGTTCTTTACACACTTGGCAAGCCTTTTACATTGTTCTGTGGGTGTTTCTAGGATGTTTAAAATGTTTTCAGAAAGCTTTTCTAATTCTTCCTTTTCCTTTGGTTTTATGTACATTTTGATTGTTTGGTTTAACTTTTCTGCTAAGCTTTCAGCAAACTTACGTGTTGACACAAAAAAGAATGCTTGCCAACCTTGTTTGAGTGTGTTCTCTACTATAGCACATTCTACAGGAAGATCCTTGTTCAATTTATATCCTTCTTTTTCCAAGAATTTTATTTCATAGTTGTGCGAAACACCTTCATACAGTTTTACTGGTCTGAAATCACTTTTTACAAGGTTTGCACTCAGCCATTCAGCAATTTCTTTCGCGTTCTTGATAGAAGCACTCAACGCTATTATCTGAGCTGAAGGTGCACATTCTCTTAGCCTTGTCAAGAGTATTTCAAGCGTCGGTCCTCTTGATACATCTTGTAAAAGATGAATCTCATCAGCTACGATTACTCTTATGTCTGGAATCCAGCTTACATTGTGTCTTATCAAGCTATCTAATTTTTCAGAAGTTGCAACAATTATGTCGTAATCTTTTAACCAAGGGTCTGCACTATCAAAATCACCAACAGACATTGCTACTTTATGTTCTTTAAAAAAATTAGAAAATTGTTCGTATTTTTCGTATGCTAAGGCTACAAGAGGAACTATGTAAACTGCCTTGTAGCTCTTCTCCAGCATTCTAGCAATAGAAAGAATTGCAACTAATGTCTTCCCTGCAGCTGTTGGAACAGATAGAACAATGTTTCTTCCTTCTAGCAATCCTTTTTTAATTGCTTCTTCTTGTGGTGGGAAAAGCTCCTTTATTCCAGATTTTATAAGTCGTTCTATGTATCTTTTTTCTATACCATACTTTTCTAATTCTTCAACTCGCATATTATCAATTTCTTATGTTTAAATAAACTTAGATAATATCGTTTAAGATTGGTGATGATTTGGAAAAAGACGAGTTAGTTTGCCTTGGAGTTGAATCTACTGCTCACACGTACGGTATTGGAATTGTAACAGAGAACGGAAGAATATTGGCAAACGAAAAATCTGTTTACAGTCCTCCTGTAGGAGCTGGTATAATTCCTAACAAAGCCAAAGAACATCATGAGACTGTAAAAGAAGAAGTGTTAGAAAGTGCTCTTGCAAAAGCTGGTCTTGACACAAAAGATGTAGATTTGGTTGCATATGCTGGGGGGCCTGGATTGCCACCGTGTATTCTGGTGGGAGCTAACTTTGCTATCAGTCTATCTAAAAATTATAAAAAACCGATGATTGTTGTAAATCATTGTTGCGCACACCTAGAAATAGGAAAAATGACCACAAAAACAAAAGATCCTATTTTTGTTTACTTGAGTGGTGGAAACACTCAGATTATAGCGTATGTGGAAGGTAAGTATAGAATTTTTGGAGAAACATTGGATATACCTGTCGGGAACTGTCTAGATGTGGTTGCTAGAGAAATGAACTTGCCGATGCCTGGTGGGTTTGAAATTGAAAAACTGGCAAAAAGTGGAAGTTATGTAGAACTTCCGTATGTAGTAAAAGGTATGGATGTATCATTCAGTGGAATACAAACAGCCTGCATAAACTTGCTCAAAAAAGGTGTTGCTAAAAAAGATATAGCATACTCTTTACAAGAAACCTGCTTTGCCATGTTAACAGAAGTTACAGAACGTGCTCTTGCCCATACAGAAAAGAAAGAAGTTTTGCTTGTTGGTGGTGTTGCTGCTAATAGGAGGCTGAAAGAAATGATGGAAAAAATGTGTGAAGAAAGAGGAGCAAAATGCTATGTAGTTCCGCCTGAATACAGTGGCGATAATGGGACTATGATAGCCTGGACTGGATTACTGGCTTACAAGAGTGGGTGGAAACCTTCCTTTAAAGACAAAATAAGGCCTAAATGGAGAATAGATGAAGTAAAAGTGACATGGGTTTAGACAAGCTCGCTTTCTGATACTATTACAAAATCCCCAACGCTTTTAACAGCAGTGAAAGGTATAAGGTATCTTCCTTTCTCATCTGTTTTTAGGTTTAAATCTACCAGTGCTTTTGTAGGTTGCTCTACCACTATGTTTAACAGCTCGCCGCTCTCTGTAACGAAATCTATGTTAGCAACAACACCAAACTTTCTACCCGTCTCTTCGCTTATTATTGGCTTTCCCATTATATCGTTTGCTCTTACTTTTGTGTCTGTCATCAAACCACTAAATTATATATTGTAAAAGTAGTATTTAACTTTTTAACGTTATTTAATTTTTATGGTAAGATGCTTTGTTGGATTTTTTCTGCCTGAGAGCGTGAAAGAGAGGATTGTTTCTGTCCAAGAAGAAATAAAAAAACTACCGATTGTTTGTAAATTTGTAGAGAGAGAGAATTTACACATCTGCTTTTCTTTTCTAGGTAATGTGGAAGAAAAATCTCTAGAAGGTATCGTTAATTCCTTAGACGATGTGTGTAGAGGAGTAAAGCCTATCAGGGCAACTTTAGATGGGATAAAAATAATTCCGAATGAAAATTTTATCAGAGTCTTAGCCTTAGATGTTGTTAGCAGTGAATTAGAAGAACTATCTTATAAAATCAACAAAGAGGTTGGCGGAGACACCAAACCATCGCATGTAACTTTATGTAGAGTTAAAAAGTTAGAGAATAGGGGATATGCAGTCCAAAGGTTAAAAGAAATTCGGATGGAAAAAACAGACTTTCTAGTAGACTTTGTTTACTTGATCAAAAGTGAATTAAAGAAAGGTGGTCCTGTCTATAGCGTTATAAAAAGGTTTGAACTAGTATTCTGACTCTATGTCCTCTCTGCAAGACTCACACAACCATTGTCCATTCACAAGCTTAAGGTTTTCTGAATATTCTCCGCACGACTCGCAAATGCCAGATGTTACTTCCTCCTTTATTTCTAAAGGTTCTTTAGAGCTCTCTAGTCTCTCCTCAAGGTATTGTGTAAACTCAGGAACAGCAATTGCTATATCATCGATTGATACTATTCCAACTAGCTTGCCTTTGTCAACAACAGGCAACCTTTTTACGTTGTTCCTTCTCATTTTTTTGGCAGCATCTACACACGTAGCATCAGGAGTTATTGTTATTAATGGTGACGACATCATATCTTTTACTTTCGCAGAACTTGGTTTAATGTTTTTAGCAACAATCTTGTAGACAACGTCATCAGCTGTTATGATTCCAACTGGCTTTTTGTTCTTAACTACTATTAAAGACCCTTTTCCATACTTTTTCATTAAAGCTGCTGCGTCTTTTATCGTTTTGTTGTAGTCAATTGTCTTTACAGGCTTGACCATTATGTCTTTAACGTATACCGGCATCACAGACCACTATATAGATTTTTTGTTACGACTATTTATTCTTTTTCTAAGAATTCTTGGAGACTGATCCCACTCGTCCTAAAGATCTTATGTCTGGGTTTCATTACTCTAATCTTTCCATACCCAAAATCAACTATAAGAACGAATGGAAAGCCTGCTATCTTAACTTTCGTAGGACCGTAGTAATAGAGTTTGTCTTTCTTGGTGGACTTAACCTGGACTAATAAACACTTACCGTTTTTTAGACAAATCAAGTCTGCTTCTCCAAGACTTGCACCTGCACGAACTACCAGCCATCCTCTCTTCTCAAACTCTAACCTTATCTTTCTTTCTACCTTGTAACCTTTTGCTTTTGAGGACATTAAATAAATATTTGGTTGAGAAAATAATGTAGTTTATGAAAGTAGTAGCAATAAGTTGTATACACAACGATTTAGAAAGCTTGGTCAACTTTTCTGACAGGCTTGAGAGATTAAAATTCGACTTGATTGTTTGTCATGGAGATTTTCTAGATTCTCCGATTAAAAAATTTACTGAACTAGAGCTTGGTAGATTGATTGTAGCTGGTCTGAAAACTTTTGGTAAACCTTTGTTAGTAATTCCTGGTGCGTGGGATAAAGAATTGATTGGATACTTTGAAAGAGAGAAGATAAGCATTCATGGCAAAGGTGTTGTAATAGACAATGTTGGTTTTTATGGGTTTGGAGGGGCCAAAACTCCTTTTAACTTGCCTTATGAGCCGAGTGAAAAAGAAATAGAAGCTGGTTTAGAAAAAGGATACAATGAAATTAAGGATGCTGAAGTAAAAATACAAGTAACACATTCTCCTCCTGCTAACACTAAGCTTGATATCATACCTTCAGGTGCTCATGTTGGTTCAGAAGCTGTGAGAAAGTTTATCGAAAGTAAACAGCCTGATGCTGCTGTATGCTCACATATACATGAAAGTAGGGGTATAGATTTTATCGGGAAAACTAAGGTTATCAACACTGGTAGATTTCCTGAAGGATACTGTGGGTTGATAACAATTTCTGATAAGAAGGTGGATGTTGAATTAATTAACTTAACATAACTTTTGAAGTATACAAATGAATTTATAAAAATTGAAGTTCTTATTTAATGGTATGAGTGTAGAGAAGTGTTTGGCTGAAGTTAGCCAGCAAAAAAGTATGGATGATATAGTTTCTATCGTTGATCGACTTGACTTCACAGACATCCAAATCCTTAGGAAATTTTATCTCTTAAAGTCTGGTTGTTTTAATTCTCAACCATACTGTTTTCCAATACTGTATAAAGAGATGAAAACTAGTGGACAAATTAAGATAGGGGTTGAAGGGTTTAGGAAAAGGTTGGAGAATTTAGTAAGGATTGGTTTTATAAGAAAGGTAAAGCATTCTAACCCAACAATTTATCTCCCGGTTGAGGAAAACAAAGAAATAGTTCAGGCTGTTATTAAAAGGTTTTTCTTTGTTAATGGACTTGAACAATATTTATGAAGTTTCATAGACTTTTTATAAACTTTCAAATTATTTTTATGTACTTTCAGAAATTTTTTATGATGTTTTAAACAGTTTATTTGAAATTTCAAATGATTTTTATGAAAATTTTTTTAAGGATTTGTTTTATCTGTGTTTATTGAAAGAAATATTGATAACTATATACTCAGAAGAATATAAAATATAACACTGTTATAGCAAAATTTATTATAAATAATTATAATCCGATAAATTTCTGTGTACGACTATCTAAACAAATTCTTATAAAACAATTTATAGTATAGAATAAGAAAATTCATAAAAAGTGTTGTTATGAAGCGAGGAAGACCGAATATAAGAAGTCATATACAACCAAAAATTTTGGAGATATTATCTAAAAGTAATTTTCCTATGAACGTTTCAACGATTTGTGATTATCTCTCATCAGAGATGAAAAAATCAGTAAACTGGAATACTGTTAAAAAATATTTAGATGAGCTCGTCAAGCTAGATAAAGTCCAAGCAATTCCTTTACCCCATTCTAAAGAAGAAAACAAAACAGGTTTAATTGTTTATAGCATCAAAAAATAATTTCTTTCTATGGAAAAACAAGATATAGTCAAACTCTTTTTAGAACGAGGCTTACAAGTAGACCCACAAACCTTAGAATACTTATACAACAATCAAGACTCTATAAATTTTTTAATTGATAAGCTAGCTGAAAAAGGTATAAACATTATTACTTCAGATGTAATAAGATCTCTTTTGTCAGAAGACGTAACTATATTAAAGGAATTCAAGGAGAAACCTAGAAAAATTTCTGTAGAAGACATAGTTGAGATGCTAAGGAAAAGGTATGAAAAAATTTCACAAATTTTATCGAGAAGGTTTGAATTGATAAATCCAATTTCTATAGGAAAGGTATCAAGAAAACTAAAGAATTTTTCTATAATTTGTTTAGTTAGAGATAAAAATTCTGAAAAACATTCCTTAGTCGTAGAAGATGGAACGGGTGAGATTGAAGTATTCTTCGACGAGCGTTCAGAAGATTTCAAACTCATTGTTCCAGATGAAGTAATCGGTCTAGTTTGTGAGAGTGTTGACAATACAGTTTTTGTTAAAAAGGTTGTATATCCAGATATACCGTTCAAGAAGGATATTAATAAAGCAGGTGAAGATGTATACTGTTTGTTTCTTTCAAACTTTTGTTTAGATTCGGATAATTTTAACAAAAGATACTTTCAGAATTTTTTAAGTTGGTTAGAAAAACAGAAAAGTAAGAAACTTTTAACTTTCATACTAGGGGGTATATCCTCTAAAGAAGGTGATATAGGAGAGCTCGTCAAAAACCTACCTGATAGAAGCGTATACTTATTAAAAAGTGAAAAAGATGCTAGCCATGAGAGGTTTAACTTCGAAGATCCTGTTTTGGTTAAAGTAAAAGGTTTGGCAATGCTTCTCTCGCATGGAAACATTCTTCAAAAGTACAGTAGAATTTTTGAAATGCCAGTAGAGCAAACATGTGTAGCTATGTTGAAAAAAAGACACCTTAATCCTACTGTAGAATTGGGTAGAACTTTTGATGATGTTTATTTTTTAGAGATAGTCCCAGATATAATAGCTTGTGGGTCTTCAGATCAACCATCTTTCTTAAACTACAAAACCACTACTATAATTTCTTGTGGTAATTTTGTAGATAAACCAGTGTTCTGGATGGTTAACCTAAGGACGAGAGAAATATTTAAGGTTGATTTTTCATAAAGTAGCAATATGGAGACAGATTTTCTTCTTATAGACTGTGATTATATCATGCTAGAGGATGCACCAATAATTAGACTTTTTGGAAAAACAAGGGAAGGCAAATCTGTAACAGCTTTCTACAGAGGATATCTACCATATTTTTATGTAATTCCTAAGAATACAGAAGAAACCTTAGAATTTTTGAAGAAAAATTTTACAGGGCTTTTAGTAAGTATAAAGGAAGAGGAAAAGTATTTGTCGATTGGTTATCACTCTAAGAAAAGTAAGGTTTTAAGGATTACATTGAAGGATCCTTCTAAAGTCCCAAGCATACGAGAAGAGTTAACAAAAAACAAACTTGTAGAAAAAGTCTTCGAGGCAGACATCCTCTTTAAGAATCGTTTTATGGCAGATTTTGGTTTACATGGGATGAAATGGGTTCACGTAGAAGGGAGGAGCACTAATACAAACACAGTTAAAACAAACTTGGTAGTGGAAGCTAAAACACTAAAAGAGCTAGAAGACCAAACACTACCTCAACTAAAGTACATGAGCATAGACATAGAAACGATTGCATCTGGTGAGAGCAAACCAAACCCTAAAAAGGATCAGATAATCATGATAGGACTGTCCTTTTCTCCGCCTTATAAGGACAAGAAGTCTTTGGTTTTAGTGGCAAAGCCGATAAAAGTAGAATCTAAGCACGTACTCTTCTTCAGCGGAGAGAAGGAAATGTTGGAAGAATTTGTTAAAATTGTAGAGGGATATGATCCAGATATACTAGTGGGTTATAACATAAACAATTTTGACTTACCATTTGTCCTTGAAAGGATGTCAGCAAACAACATAAGCAGGCTTATAGGAAGGTGTAACAAAAAACCTGCAACAACAAAAAGGCTGGGTATAAAGTATAAGAACAGTGTTGTTGGAAGAGTTGTTGTAGATGTCTATGAGTTGATAAAAGAATCGGTAGGTAAAGGTCTTTTGAGGCTGAAGAGGTACGGGTTGGGAGATGTTGCAAAAGAGATGCTTGGAGAAGGAAAGGTAGACATCACTCACAGTGAAATAGCTAAGTACTGGAACGGTCAAAGTCTAGAGAAATTGATAGAATACAACAGGAAGGATGCAGAACTTACCCTACGGTTGTTGTTGGAGAAGGACTTGTTAAGCAAGTTTATAGAAATAGCTAGAGTTTGTGGGTTGTTGTTGCAGGATGTATTAGACAGTGGAGAGTCTGCTAGGGTAGAGAACTTACTTTTACGAGAGTTCAACAAGGCAGATTTTATGTTTCCCTTAAAGCCGACAGAAGAAGAGATGTTGAAAAGGAAAGAAGAAAGGCTAATGCACGGGCTAAAAGGTGCTCTTGTTCTAGAACCTAAGGTCGGATTGCATACAAACTATGTTGTTTACTTGGATTTCAAGAGCATGTATCCATCACTTTTTATCGCTTACAACATATGCTGTACAGCAATTTGTTTGGACGAGAAACCAGAAGAAACTATTAAAACACCTACTGGTATAGAGTTTGTTTCTCCGAAAATTCGTGTAGGAGTCATACCAAGAACTGTCAAGATGTTGATAGAAGAAAGAGACAGGATAAGGGCTCTTGCTAAAAGAGCAGAAAGCGAAGAAGAAAGGAGAAGTCTAGAAGCTAGACAGATTGCTTTGAAGTACATGACAAACGCTTTCTATGGATATACCGGGTATATCCGGTCTAGGATATACATGCTGGATATAGCCAATGCTATTACTGCTTGTGGTAGACACTTGATTCAAAAAACAAAGGAGATTGTGGAAGCTGATAAAAGGTTCTCTGTTTTGTATGGTGACACAGATAGTATAATGGTTGACATGAAAACAACAGACATGGAAAAAGCGATCAAGCTTGGGGAAGACGTAGAAAAGAGAGTGAACGAGCAGTTAGAAGGACGCGTGTCTATGAAGATAGAAGGCCTTTTCAAGTCGTTGATAATACTGAGTAAGAAAAGGTATGCAGGCCTTCTTGTAGAGAAGAAAAACGGTGAAGTTAAGGAAACCATGCTGATGAAAGGGATAGAGACTGTTAGGAGAGATTGGTGTAATTTAACAGGCACAACCTTACTAAAAGTTTTAGAAATAATCTTGAAAGAAAGAAGCCCGAGCAAAGCGCTTGCTTACTTGCGTGAAACAATGCTAAAGCTAGAGAGAAACGAAGTCCCGTTGGAAGATTTGGTGATAACTAAGGGTATATCCAAGCCTCTAAAAGAATACAAGGGTGTACAGCCGCATGTAGAATTGGTAAAGAAGTTGAGAGCAAGATCACCAGTTGAAGCACCCGGTCTTGGTGATAGAATAGGATACGTTATAGTACGTGGGCCACAGCTGCTTTCAGAAAGAGCGGAAGATCCTGAATATGTTAGACAGCATGGGTTGAAGATAGATTCAAAGTACTACATAGAGAGCCAGGTACTACCACCGGTCGAAAGAGTCTTTGAAGCCATGGGTATATCCAAGTCTGATCTTTTTGGTGTTGGAAAGCAGCGCGTGTTGGCTGATGTAATTAAAAACAATTCTCAACAGAGTGTCTTGCATTCTGTAGATTGTTTCATCTGTTCTAAGTGCAATCAAACTTACAGAAGACCTCCTCTTCTAGGCAAATGCAGTTGTGGAGGAGAGATACTATTTTGTTCTAACGGGGAGAAGTCAAGGTATTTTAGTCCAAGCTAGAGTCTTTTCTCGTACAAAGGAGATGCAAGAATTCTGTAGAGTAAGAAACCTGCCAGCAAAGTTGTCGCAAAAAACTTCAAGGATGTAAAAAGAAGTACAAGACAAACAACTACTATTAGAAAGTCTGACATGCTTATTAGTTTGATACTTCTATGGAAAAGAGTAATCATTGGCATACTCTTCTTTAACCGAGTTTCTGCTAATACGAAGTAATAATACAAACACACAAACATCAGCACTACCAATCCTAAAAACGTTTGGAAGTTAATAACCCATATTGGTAAAATTTTTTGTACAAGTGCTACAAAACCTAAAGTTACAAAAGCACACGTTAGAGTAAGTGCTACGGCAACAAGACCAACTTTCAACTTTTTATACCTGAAGTAGAAAGCAGCTAACATTATTGCTAAAAAGCATGTAAAAGAGAGACCAGCTATCCAAAGAGAAAGATTTTGCAAGCTTGCCTTGTAGATATCAAACCCGACAACATTTACGTTAACTGAGAGTTCGCCAGATTCTAAGGATGCAAAAACTTTTTGTCTTGTAGTTGATGCATCGTTCACGTTTGTAGAAAAACCTATTACAGGCAACTGTCTTACTTCTTGCTTAGCAAGTTCAGCTGGTATTACAAGACTGCTTATTGGTTTTCCATCTATGTAGTAGACAAGAAAGCCATCTACAACAGTTTGCTTACCGTTGAAAAAGGTAGGAGCATTCTTCAGGATTTTGTTGAATTTTTTGGATGCTTCCTGCGAAATTTCTATCGGTATGGTAAACTCGTACATCTTTGAATTGGAATCATAGCTGAGTGTACCACTTCCCAAAGTCCTTAAGACATCAGAATTGTCGAAGACTTTTGCTTCAACTGTTATGGAAGCGTTCGTAATGTTTTTTACTGTGAAAACAACGTCTTCTAGCTGGAAAGTACTGTTTATCGAGTAGGTAGACCCGTTTACTTTTAAGCTTTTATCGACTAATTCTACAGCATAAACATTATCACCAACAGGTATATCCCCTGTGTTGTTTGTTATCTCAATGCTTTCTAAGACTTTTGCTTCAAACCTTCCTTTCTCCAACAAAACCGGAATTACATCTGATGACAAGCTGATAACTTTAATCGTAGACCCGTTTACTAAAACTTGGACATCTGGCATCAGGTAAGCTATAGCCCTTTTCTTTAAGATTTCAGCAACAGCGCTTGCATCTTTTTCAGGCTTCAGAAGAGTTACTACACCTCCTTGCAAGTCAATCCCAAGCTTCAACTGGTCAGAAGGTAAGTTCGTAACGTTAACGCCAATATAACCATCGGCAAGGGCAGTACAACCACCAGGACCGTTGTTTACAACCATGGTAACTCGTTCTCCTTTTTTCACGTTCTTAACAGCTTTGTTGAAGTCTTCTAAACTGTTTATTTGCTGGCCCATTACACTGTTGATGACATCACCTGCCTTTAAACTGCAGTCGTTGTTTTCAACGTAAGAAACTATAACACCCTGTCTTTTCAGCAGGTATGGTGAGAGAACAAGGTATAGAGAAATTACTGTTAGTAACAGAAGTAAAACTGTTCTAAAGTCTATTTTCATCCTATCGACCTTTGTTTTATTTTTACTTTTTGATAAGTTATTATTAAATACGTTTAGGCAAGTGGTCGGATGAACTTAATCCATTTTTCCATAGCTCTGATAATTTTTCTACTCTTGGTAGCTTTCACACTAAGAGATTATGTAAGCTTTATTACTGAGCAAGAAAACAGAGAGCAATCTGTAGAAACGAAAATAAATGCATTCCAAATTCTTAAGAAAATTCTGTCTCAGGGAATTCCAAACAATTGGACTAGCTCTAATGTAGTGCAAGTGGGTATATCCGATTACATCTACAGAAAAACAGCAATAATTAAAGAAGCCAATGGAACAAACAGAGGATATATCCTTGTTAACTTAACTGGATTTACTTTTGACGACGACTGCTCGAAAAAGATTTTAAACAGTACAGTAAGAGTTTACGAGGGTGAAGAGGAAGTACCTTTCTCCCTTTTCAATCAAACGTTTTGTGGGGGAGGATACTTAAAGAATGCAACCTTAATTCTTAACACAAGCTTTTCTGTATATCAGTCAAGAACGTTTTTTGTATACTTTTCTTCAGACACAGAAATACTTCCTCCTAGCTATTCTCTACCTTTTAACACAGCAACAAACTTTAATGTAACCGTATATCCGGCAGAAAAGATGCTGTGGCTTTCTGTAAAGAAGTTGAGGGAGCTAAGGGAGCTGAACTATACACAAGCTGTCAACAGTTTGTTAACAGGCAATGATTTTTATTTGGAGGTAAGAGAATGAAAGGGGTTGTAGAGTTGGCAGAAGTCGTTATTGGGATGATGGTTGTTGTTTACCTTTTTTATCTTCTCTTCCAGCTTCAAGCTACACCAGACTTAAGACCAACAGAAACAAAAATTAAAGTTTTAGACTTTCTTTCAACCTTAGACAATCAAGGAAAGCTGGCAAATTTAATCCTTACAAACAATACTGCAGCAATTCTTCAGGAGCTTCAGACAGCTTTCCCAAGCATGAGCTTTAATGCCAGCATAGATGGAAGCATATACCAACTACCTAACAACACTTATTCTGTGGTTTATTTTGTTCCAGGCAATTACACTTACTTCAAGCCTTCAAAGCTTACTGTTTACATGTGGTTTTCATGAAGGGGCAGTACATGTTTTTGATGTGCATCGTTTTTCTATTCGTTTTAATATCTTTGAGGTTTGGTATAGACACAGCTACATACATTACTGCTGAACAAAACTTGAAAAGCATTTACTCGAAGAAGATGAATGAAGCTGTTTTAAACGGGTTAGAAAAATCGTTTCTTATCTCAGCTAATAACAAAAGCTATGTTGAGAAGAATTTTGAAGATTTTGTAAGGTATGTGAAAAATTCTTACAACTTTGGTGTTTTGGCAGTTGAGATGAACGTACCAACAGTGTATGCAAACGAGAACACAACTTTTAACACAACAATCTTTAATTCTCTTGGCAGGAGCATAAGTAACGTTAGCCTAAACTTCAGCTATGATGGAAGCAGCTACTTTTTTGAAACCGTAGGAGATAACAGTAGTGTCAAAGTAAACTTTACGTTCAACGTTTCTTCTGATTCGGTATTTCAAATGAACTTTACCTACTATTCGCCAGATAAAAACGAGAAAACAGTCTTGGTGCCAGTCTACGTCAATTGGACAAATTTTGTCTACTACATTAAGGTCATTTTTATTAACGGCCAGGTAGAGGAGGTTTATGATGAACTTAGAGGTTAAGTCGTACAAGAAAGGAACGCTGTCTTTATTGATATTTTTATTTAGCTCTGTTTTTCTTATTCAGGAAGTTCATGCTTGGTATTATCCAAGCTGGCAGTACAGAAAGCCAATAACAATCCAAGGTTATGCTTGGATTAGAAAAGACAGTAATTCTACTTCAGTAAGAATAAACACAACTGCAGGCAATTTAGAGGGAACACAATTAGTCTATGTCGATCGTGTTTCTGGTCCAGTAGATGCTAATTTAACTGTGACTTATACAAACGTTACTCCAAGTGCTGCTGGTGCTTTATTTGATGTTTATGTTAATGGAAATAAGCTTGGAACTTTAACTGTTCCTTCTTCTCAAACAAACTACACTTTTACCAACGTTTCTGTTAACTGGTTAATTTCCAGCTCTAACAACAATATAACTTTCAAGAATGCTTCTGTTAACTTAGACAGCCTAAATATAATCAAATCTATTCTTTCTTATAACTTATCAGCAGTAGAAAATTATCAAGTTGCAATAAACTTAACTCACGATAGCGATATGCAACCAGATTTTAGCGACATAAGGTTTACTTGGTATAATGCTTCCGATGGAACAGAAACAGAAATTCCTTATTGGGTTGAATCTAAAAATGATACTTACTGGGCTTATTTTTGGGTGAAAGTTCCTTCTATTCCAGCAAGCTCAACAACAACAGTCTATGTTTATTATGGTAATACAACACCTGTAAGTTCGGCAAGTAACGGCGATAATACATTTTTATTCTTCGACGACTTTCTAGGTTCAAGTTTAAACAACACTAAATGGATAAATAGCACCAGTGCTAATGCTAGTATTTCTGTTTCTGGAGGCGTGGTTACATTAGCCCTTTTAACCGGAAATTTGTACAGCAATTATGCTCAGATACTAAGTAACCTTACCTTTCCTAAGCCGTTCTTCACAAAGTTTAGAGTTAAAACGACTTCAGATACTTCTCTGGGTAGTTATTTCCCAAAGGCTGGGCTTAACTCTGCTGGTTCAGGCTATGCATTTTTTGGCTATCAAAGTTATCTCTACTGGGGAGATGGGATTAGTTCTAGTTATGCGAACATAACTCACAACGGGCTAGTAAGCGTTTATAAAAAGGATAAAATAACATGGCAGACAGACGAATTAAAATTTTATGTAGAAGGAGCTTTAATAGCTACGGAGACAGCATACGTTCCAGTAAATCCAATCGCCTCTTATTTTGACATATCATGCGACCAATCAGGAGGCTACGGAGCATATACATTAGATGTTGACTGGGTGTTTATTGCTAAGTATACTTCCCCAGAACCAACAACGAGCATAGGAGCAGAAGAAAAAGAAAACATACCACCTACTTATTCTCTTAATTCAACAAACTCAACTTTAGCAGGAACAGCAGTAGAGCATAGGTTGAATTGGACAGATAACGTTGGATTAAGCGGATATATCTTCAGCTTTGACAACTGTACAGGAACTTTAGTAAATGATACTTGGGTTTCTACGACAGGAACTGGAAACTGGTCTAATGTAACAAAAGTTATAAACTCAACAGTAGGTTGCACTATAAGATGGTGTATGTATGCTAACGATACTTCAAACAACTGGAATGGAACATCCTGCCAAAACCCCTTCACGTACACGAGTTCCTCAGTATCTTCTACACTACAGCTGAATGCAACGAAAGTTTGGTGGAACGATTCTGTTCTAGCTAGCGGATACATGACAAGAAACAACCAACCAGCAAACGGTACACTAAACTTATTCATAGGTAGTCAAGCTTACTGCTCAAATGTCCAGATAATAAACGGTAACTGGAACTGTACTTTCTACGCGCCTTTAGAGATTAAAAGCTATACAGTTACTGTAAACTATACAGATGACTTAGGTAACCCAGGTAGCAATACTACAGCGTTAACAGTCTCTCCTTTCTATGGTAAAGTACCAACAAGAGGTTTTATCAGCATCCTAGAGCAGTATGTGATGATCCAAGATTTGAACGGAAAGATAAAAAGAGTAAAGCTTAGCTTAGCAGTCTGGCGCTAGCATGTAATATTTTCAACTCTATCGCTTACCTCTGGGCATTGAGTAGAAATCTTTAACCAACTAATTGTAGTAGGAGAAAAGCTGTCGGTAATGTTAACTTTAACAGTCTTTATCTCACCTATTTTAAGCGGACTATCTTTAGTAAAGTTTTGGTTTGTGCTTATATCTAAAACATCATAAGAGTATGTTATACCGTTAATGTAAAGGTAAGCTCTAAAATCGTACATGTCTATGTAACCAGTGTTCTGTAAGCTAAAGTTTAAGTAGTCTGTGCCAGTAAAGTTGCATTTTATCGTGTCGTCAAGAATTCTTATACCAGCTTTCCTACATTTTACTGCTAGATCAGCTTCAGAACCAACTTCGCTTGCTTGACTTCGCATTAAAGCATTTATCCAAAGTGAGACAATAGCACCTACAGCTATGGTAAAAGCAATCAGCAGTACTGAAGCAATGAAGGGAGATATACCTTTTCCCATACTTAAACTTTAGTTTTTTAAGCTAATTTCTTTTATAGACCAAAATAATCTTATGAAGGGTATATCCCAGCTAATATCTTTCGTGCTAACAATACTGATATCTATAACTGCTCTTTCTA